>Ga0189285_100018_pt1 | contig 260825 bp, 235 predicted proteins | sample GEYOminimetaG_FD_130315 | JGI IMG/M metagenome (GOLD analysis project Ga0189285, IMG submission 130315) | Marine microbial communities from the Costa Rica Dome - GEYO mini metaG | ecosystem: Environmental > Aquatic > Marine > Oceanic > Photic zone | place: Costa Rica: the Eastern Pacific...
AAATCAACAAATTCAATACTATCTTATACCTTTATTAATACTCGAACTTCAACTCTGAACTCAACACTGTAATATCAATTTTGATATTCCTCCATAATTCACCGTTGATACCTTCGAACGTTACCCAACATTAGATGAAACTAATTGAACTTATAACGAACATTGATGAAATAGACGAGGAAGCCGTTCTTTATGTAAAAAGAATTGATGGTGATTTTTCGCGAGAATCAGAAGTGGTAATACTAAATTTAACGGAAGAAGAATTAGAATGGAAAACTTTTGAAATAACAGAAAAGAAATGCCCAGGTTTCGAATATTTTATGGAAGCTTTCCTGATTAAAGAATTTATGGAAGATGTATCATCACAATATCCCAGTCTTGAAAAAAAATGCGACAGATTGATCCATTATGTAGAATTTGATGCTTAACCAATTATAAATGTTCTGGAAAAAGAAGAAAAATAAGTCTACTAAATTTAATTGTTCTGAATGTGGCAACGTGCATTCTGACTGGCGAGCATTAGCTTTTAAATCGCCCGCAAATTATGATTTCCTTTCTGACCAAGAAAAGTGTCAACTTGGTAAATTAGACTCTGACTTTTGCGAAATTCATTATGAAGACCAAATTGATCGATTTATAAGAGTAACACTGACTCAAAAAGTGAATGATACTTGTGAAAACTTGGATTATGGACTTTGGGTTTCGTTAAGCGAGAAAAGCTATTCAGATTATAAAGCAAATTTTAACAATGAAAATCACGAAACTGGATATTTTGGTTGGCTTTGTAGCAATATTCCAGAATACGGTGATACTATGTCAATTCCTTGTGATGTAATAACAAAAAGTGGAAATGACAGACCTGAAATTTTTCCTCATGAAGATTTTGACCATCCATTTGTTCGTGATTATTATGATGGAATTTTAAAATCAGAAGCGGAAAATCGAATAAACGAAATGATAAAAAACGTTGGGTAACAAGGTGTAAAAATGCATTAAAACGCATTTTACACTAAACGTTGAACAAAATCCTGAAAATTAAATGAGTTCAATCCCAAAAGTTATACTTGATTGGAAAGAATTATCCAACTTTCGCCAACTTGATTTGGTTAAAAATTCAGGGAGGGGCGTGTATATATGGGGATTTCGTTTTGAAAGTGAATTCGTTCCTTATTACGTTGGAATTGCTGAAAATATATATCTCAGATTATGTGAACACATGGCTGCTCTCATAAGTGGTAAATACACAATCTATCATAGAGATTATTTAAAAGTATTTGCAGAACATAAAAAGAACGGTGAAGGTCAATTATTTGCTCCGAGTTGGCCTGAAAATTTCACTGAATTCATTTCAAATCATGAAGAACTTCTCCCACATATTAAAAATATGATTAACCGATTTGAGTATTCTTACTCTCAAGTTGATCAGGGGAATACCTTAAATGTCACCTTGAAGGATATCGAAAAGTATTGCATATCTAAAATTGGCAAAGACAATCTAGCTAACACTCGAGGCGGTAAGTTTAAGAGCCTAAATGTAACTCACTTTGGCTGCAGTGAAATTACCAGACTATTTTCTTAAACGCACCCCTAACAAAGCGCATAGCAAATGCTTCTACCCTTGCACCCCAATTAATTACTTTCCAAAACCTAGGTAAAACGGGAATTTATTATTGCCTGTCTGCCCCTGGAAAGTAAGATCCATATTGATAGGCCCAATGATCGAATTCTAAGGCAATCTATTCCCCATAGCCTAGGGTAAGCTTTCAGCTGTGGAGATTACGAATGCTCAGCGCTATTTACCATCAATGAAAAACCCGGAAAATTATTTCGGAAACAGGAAGACCACTTGGAATCGAAACTGAGATGAGGCACCAAAATCGGGTTTTATTACATTAAAGTAATAGCCTATCTGAGCATTAACAGGCAGTTTACCCAATCGGGTTAGTTTACCAAAGCCACCGCCTAAAGGCACTGTCCATCTGTTGTCGCTGGCCGCCTCCCAATCTGAGGTGATGATAGGTGCTGTATTCACATACCATCCCTTTTGTAAATTCTTCACCACAAATATTTGAGAATAGAAAAAATTCACGTCAGACACTACATCATCAGAGCCTGCAAAATCCCATGTGTTTTGTACTAAAGCTCCAATGGTCCAGCCATTTTGTTGGGTGAGCGCAATGAATGATGGCCCAGCGGTCCACTTTTCTAAGCCAATGCCTGACTTACCAGTCGGTATTCCTATAGCTACGCCATAACCGGTGATCAATTTCTTAGGCTTAGCTGAGGTGAGAAACAGGCTTAAATTGATATCTCCAATGCCAGTAGAACGATCGTCCAAACCAACAGGTAGTGATGAAATGGGAATAATTGTTCTTGTGATAAGATTGTATTTCTCACCGAGCGAAAAAGGTACTACCGGTTGAATATTCAATGTATTACGGTTTCTGTCAAAAGGGCCTACATTAAAGTCTAGGTTATTTTGAAAAGGAACACTGATGAGACTGGCTATGGGATTTTGAATTTTGTTGGCCAAATCACTAGAAGCCGATTGGGTAGAATCAGCTTGAGCCATTAGCCCTGAGGTACAAACAAGCCAAAGGGCCAACACTAAATAAATACTTTGCTTTTTCATCTGTTTATTTTTTAGGTTAAAAATCATTCATAACGTTTTTCACACACTCTAAATATTTGATTAACAATTATTTATAGCTCTATTCCACCTCGCTCTCTTCAAATCGCCATCCCTCCCAGCCTTCTAGAAAGCCTCCTCAATACCAAAATAGACCCCAGTACTTCCATCAATACCAAAGCCTATATCAGCTCTTAGGTTAACACTTTCCTCCTTATTGAATTTAAACCTGAGCCCAGTTCCAAAACTGTATTTCAGGTTAGAAAAATCAAATTTTAAGATATCTCCTGCCACATTTCCCAAGGTTCCAAATAGCACATAGCCCCATCGGTCGGCAAAGAATTGCCTATGCTCGAGCTGGATCATAGAAAAGAAATTATCTCTGTAGCGGCCGGCAAAGTATCCACGCATCTGTATACCGCCAATGGCTGGTAACTTGTAAAATGGCGCATCGCCCACCACAGATTCTAAGTAAAAATTCCCAGCCAAAACGCCTCTTTTATTGGTTTGGTGATACACACGGGCATCTAGTTGAAACTGCGCAAAAACATAATCACTCCATTCGGGATATATAATGACCCTGAAATATTGATAGTTACCTTCTGTCGGGTAAAAGAGATTGTCTCGCTTATCCCATAACAGATCTGTTCCTAGCCCAATTAATTGCCCACCATTTGCACCAATGACCAAAGGATCATCTAACTGAGGATTATCCATCTTATCTCTGATGGTCGTATTGTCATAATCCACAATAATGCCTGTCCTATCTGCAGAAAATAACTCGGGTGGTACCTGAATGGTAAGGGTTGCCGAGAAGGTTTGCTGGGCGTAATTAGCCGTGTTACTATCGGGCACATCATTTCCAACTCCCCAAAATTTATTGATGAAGTAGCCATAACTTAATGGCAACTTGAAATACAGCTTATTATCAAGGAAATAGTAGACATTATTCATACTGATCTTGTATTGATTATTAGTAGAATAGTAACCCCCGAAACCTATTTTTGAGGGGTTCAGGTCTTGGGATTTCCCTGTGTAAAAAATATAAATGCCCCCAGCACCAAAAGCCAATTTAGATTCTGGCGTATAGAATGCATACGGGTATGCTTTTAATGAAGACTTCTTCTTACCCTGAGTACTATCAGCACTTATTTCATCAGGACTTTTCATGTAAATGTTCTGAATAATGGTCGTACTTAAACTATCGATCGTTGTAGTGATTTGACCAACGCAGACCAAAAATGGCGTGAATAAGAGCAGTAAACTCAGGTGTATTTTGGTTCCGGTCAATTTTAGCATACCACCACCCCTCTCATTCGTTCTTAGATACCAGAAGGTTAGGATTAAAAAGAAGGTTTAGCACGAACATGTTATTCTTAAACCGCTGGCGCAATCCATAATCAAAACCGTATTTAAAATTGATATTTAACCGCTGTGGAAGAGGCCAGTATCCTACATTGAAAAACAATGAGCTTTTACGGTCAAGGTTAGCGGTATTCCAAAACACATCTTCGCCAGTATCTTCGCTTACTTGCAAGTTGTGAGCCCCTGCAATGCCAACTTCCAGATTTTCAGAGAAAAATTGACTCAAACCATACTCCAAAGTAAATCGAGATCCAGGACGCACATCGCTATCCTTTATTTTTGAATTGGTCTCAAAGGTTAGGCCTAACATGATGGCACTGGACTTGTCTTCAACAGGATAGTAATATCCAAAGCCTTGAAATTGATGGGTCCAAAAGCCTAAACCTATGTTATCAGCTGCTCCAGTGGTATATCTTCCTGTTGGGGCGTAAATGGTATATGCTGTTGTGAAATCCATTTTTTGACCACCCCAACTCAATCCAAAAGGAATAAAAATAAAATCACCAAACCCAGAAACCTTTGCGTTAGCTTCATTACTTAAAGGGTCCTCCAAAACGTTACCTGTCCCTTCTGTAAAAAGAGAGACATCTGCACTGACATAATTTGGAGCTATGCCAACAATATAGCGGGCATCTCCAAGGGATTTTATTTTAGAAGAGGCCCAGGCAAATACGGGTGCACTACCAAATCCATTTAACTTAGTTGATGCATTTATATCAGGCAAAACAGGATGGAGATCGCTTAAACTAATGCCATCGAATTTGTCGCCATTTTGATCATAGTAGGCAGAACTGGAAGCATAAACGTTATACCACAAGATAAACAAGCCCGAAGAAGGCGGTTGGGCCATATCTCGGGTATTGATGAGACCCGGATAATAATGACCCGCCTGAAAAGCTGAGGCTTGTTGCGCCATTGTATTGAATGGGCCAAACAATACAGTAAGCAATACTAAGCATCTGATAGTCAGCAAACAGGTATTTATACTGTAGGTTTTCATCTCTTATGATGTTTAAAAAGGATCATTGGATTTCCCTTTTTCTACAATGACATCGGGCAGTCATAAACGTGCATACCACCAATATCAGGTAGCACGTAAATTTGTAGCGATAAAAATATTTCATGGGTCACTAATTTTAGAGATTGTTTTTCAAGCAGATTTAACCCGTTTTAATCGTTCATAGAAGGTAGAGAGACTACAAGATTTTTTGGTTCCAATTAGAAGAAGAGCACATATCTTTCGATGAAACTACCTTTTTCTTAGATAAGTGGAATTCTGTGCATTTGCTGCAAAAACTCGGGTGTTTAGTCGCTCTAGCACAACTTCTCTGCCAATCTCGTTCCAAAAAAGACTGTCTTCGCTGGTCTGAGCGCCTGGTTCGGACCTATCAAATCATTAGTCTCAGAGAGACCAATTGAGCTATGAAACCATTGCTAGCTTTCAAAGATGATTAGAGGAGTAATCAATTAGAGACAGGCATAAATAGCCCCAAACCCAGGTAAAACTGTAATTTATTATTGCCTGTCCCCCCCAGGAAAGTAAAATCCATATTGACTGGCCCAATGATGGAATTATAAGACAATGTACTCCCCATGGAATATAGATAGCTGGCACCCGTGAGGCTTTGATCAGACCACTTATGCGTTGGCCAAAAAGCATCTTCTATGTAATCATCAAAATAACCTCTACCGGCCGAGATAACATCAACATGTGGTGTCACATAAAACTTCGAAAATGGATTGATCTGTAAACTCGTACCTAGGTGCATAAATTGATAGGCATTTACCTCGTTTCTACTGAGGCCATAAAAAGAGAACAAATAGCGCTTATAGTTGGGTAAATTCCCGCCAAAGTAATACTCAAAGCCTTCGCTTCGCGCATAATTCGAAGCAGGATCTCGATCATCAGCGAACATAAAACCCAACTCAGGATTGATGATCCAAGTCATTTTCGGGGTAATAGGAAACCTTTTCTCGTACTGAAACAAAACCCTTGTAAAATCTCCGATGACGAGACCCTCATAACTCTGTAAAGCAGGATCATCAAGCTCATCTGGGTTATAAGCAATATAATCCGCCCTATTCCTTAGCGTCCTGGCTACCCTTAAATTGGTTTTACTACCTCGAGTGGCAAAAAACACCTCGTCAAGACTGTTTTGAGAATAATGTACGTATAGCTCTGCACTTCGAAGTTCATAACGCGATAAATTCTGTGCATTAGGATCTCTTTCAGGGTCTACCTTGGGAGTCATCCGATGATTGTACAAGTCCAAACCCACTCCAACATAACTTTCGAGTGGTTTAATATTCTTATTGAACTCATTGGTTAAAATCGTATACCTCAAGGTGTACTCATCGTTCAACTCAAAACCAAAAATATACTCCTTTTGAGTGATCCAGCTTTGAAAAAGCTCATTTCGCATCCACCATCTTTTCTTCTTGCCAAATTGTTTTTGGTATTGAATTCTATAGCTCGGTTCATTGGATATATCACCAGTAAGCACCAGACGTGAAGATTTACCAATTACATTTCTGCCAGTATAATTAGCCAAAATGCCTATATCGGCTTCATTATCGAAATGGACAGCAAATTTTAGCCGATGCGGTGAATGCTCTCTGCCAGTTACCTTCATGCCTACCATATCCTCCTCCAGAATGGGATTGGCATCTACTTGAGTAAACAAACTGGTTCCCATCGCTCGCTCTACAGCGTCCTCTAGGTCATTTATGGTATAAGGGGTGTTTGTTTCGACATTCATCCTTGCCTTCACCAGATCGAAATTAGCTTCACTAATACCATTGTACACTACCGTATCTAAAATAATTCTATTTGTTACAGCGGGCAGTTCGACCGTTTTTTGATCGTAGGCTTCTAAAGTTTTCGCCAGTTCCACTAGCTGATGTATATTAGCTGCTGTAGCGATTTTTCCCTCTGCATAGATCTCTGAGGCATTTTTAAAGTCCCCAGTAGAATAAGTGAGATTGGGGTAGTGCTTGAGCAGAATATCACACATGGCCTGACTCTCAGGATTCTTTTTGTTACTGACCAGCATGGCCGACTGAAACAAGATATTGGTCAGTCCCTCTAGGTCCTCTTTGGGTTTCATCCCTCCTCCCACATCACTTCCGATAATGATATCAGCCCCCCATTCCTTGGCCACGTCTACAGGAAAGTTGTTGACGATACCGCCATCTACTAATAGTACATCTTTGTAGGGAATTGGCTCAAAAATACTTGGAATGGACATACTGGCACGCATGGCTAGCGCCAAGCTTCCGTCTTTGAGAACTACCTCTTCGCCATTCACTATATCAGTGGTTACTGATCTATAGGCGATCGGCAGATCATCAAATTCATCTATTCTAAAAACAGGATAAGAGTAGTATGAAAAAAACTCCCGTAAATACTGATCATTGATAATGGAAGAACTGATGGTGGGCTTGCCCTTTTTCACATCCAAAGTGATGAGGTATCGGCCAAACTCTCTTTTCTCCTCCACTCCTACATCTTTCAACCGTGTTTTACCACCCAATAGCTTGTCCCAATTCGCATTACGTGTTATATCTGCTATACTATCTCCAGAATAACCCATGGCATAAAATCCACCGACAACACTTCCCATACTGGTGCCAACAATTAAATCTGGTACGATACCTAAGGAATCTAAGGTTTGTAAAAGCGGTATATGTGCCACTCCTTTTGCTCCACCTCCACTTAAAACCACAGCGACTTTGGGTTTTTCTACTTCTTGGGCATAAATGTTAAATGCTCCGAATATACCAACAAGAACAACTATATGGTGAATAGATAGGTTCTTCATCATCAATTCTTTCGAAAACAGAGATTAAAAATAAATACACGGTACTAAAATGAATGAAGATTGACGATATTTTTTTTAGGTGCTGAAGGTCTTAGTCATACAAGCAGTGTTTACAACTTCGTTTGCACAATTATTCTCAAGCAATTCTCCCCTTTTCATTTCCCTCTTTCTATTTTAGCATCTCATGCCATTGCTAGAATTAAAACACCAATTTGAAGGAGAATTGTTTACGGATAATGTCACCCGGAGATTATATGCTACGGATGCTTCTGCTTACCGTGAAATGCCCTTGGCGGTGGCCATTCCAGCCCAAAAGCAAGACCTCATTGTTTTAGTGAATTATGCTCGTGAAAATGGGCTATCATTAATCCCCCGTACTGCCGGTACTTCACTGGCTGGTCAAGTGGTCGGTGGTGGCATTGTGGTGGACATTTCAAAGCACTTTAGTAAGGTGCTAGAGGTCAATGCCGAGCAAGGCTATGCCTGGGTTGAACCAGGACTGATCAGAGATGATCTCAATAAGCATTTAGCAGAGCATGGCTTCTTCTTTGCCCCTGAAACCTCCACTGCCAACCGCGCCATGATCGGTGGTATGATCGGTAACAATTCATGTGGTTCAAATTCAGTAGTTTATGGAAGCACAAGAGAACACTTACTTGAAGTACAAACCATTCTGGCCGATGGCACTGAAGCATGGTTCGGCCCCGTGGACACGGGAGCCTTTTTAGACCGCTGTAATGGCATGTCGGTCTCGGGAGAATTACAGAATAACATCTACTTCGAAACCCGCGAAATGCTCAGAGATGAGACCAATCAAAGCGAGATTATAGCAGGTTATCCCAAAGCGGATATTCCAAGAAGAAATACAGGCTATGCGCTCGATATGCTCCTGCGCCATGCCCCTTTTACTGAGGAAGGAGATCACTTCAATTTCTCTAGCTTAATAGCAGGTTCTGAAGGCACACTTTGTCTGGTCACTGCGGCCAAGATCAAGCTCACTCCGCTCCCGCCTAACAACAAGCGTTTGGTCTGCGTGCATTCAGAGACCATTGATGATTCACTCAATGCTAATTTGATCGCCCTCAAATATGCACCTTCGGCTTGTGAGCTAATGGACCACTACATCTTAGAAGCCACAAAGCGAAACCCCATGTACAATGCCCTGCGCTTCTTTGTAGAAGGAGATCCACAAGCCATTTTGGTGGTCGAGCTGAATGGGGATACGCCTGAAGACGCAGATCAAAAGGTAGAGGAGCTCATCAAAGAGCTGAAAGCAGCCCAAAAGGCCTATGCTTTCCCTGTGGTACAGGGAGAAGAGATCAAAAAGGTCTGGTCATTGCGTAAGGCAGGTTTAGGCTTGCTCAGCAATGTACCCGGAGATGCCAAGGCGGCCCCTGTAATTGAGGACACTGCTGTGGATGTCAAGGACCTACCCGCTTATATCGCAGAGTTCAATGAGATCTTAGAAAAGCATGGACTCTATTCGGTGCATTATGCCCATGCCGGCTCTGGTGAGCTACACCTCCGTCCTATCCTGGACCTGAAAACCAGTGACGGACAAAGACTATTTAGGGTCATCGCAGAAGAGATCGCCACACTCGTTAAGAAATACAAAGGCTCTCTGTCTGGTGAGCATGGAGATGGTAGACTGAGAGCGGAATTCATTCCTCAGATGCTGGGAGAGCATAATTATAAGCTTTGTCAGGAGGTCAAGAAGCTATGGGACCCCTACAACATCTTCAACCCCTATAAGATCGTTGATGCCCCTCCTATGGATACCTCGCTTAGGTATCAAAAGGATCAACAGACTCCAGGATACGATACGGCCTTTGATTTTTCAGAGACTGAAGGCATTTTGAGAGCAGCAGAGAACTGTAATGGTTCGGGAGACTGCCGAAAGTCAGAATTAAGCGGTGGCACCATGTGTCCGAGCTATATGGCCACAAGGGATGAAAAGGATACGACCAGGGCTAGAGCGAATATGCTGAGGGAAATGTTGACCAACCCTCAAGACGCAAATCCATTTAATAGTCCAGAGATCAAAGAGGTGATGGATCTGTGCTTGAGCTGTAAGGGCTGTAGTTCAGAATGTCCTTCAAATGTGGATATGGCCAAGCTAAAAGCTGAATGGCAGCATCAGTACCATAAGGCCAATGGCATTCCGTTCAGGACCCGTCAGATCGCTAATTTCAGCAAAAATATGAAGCTGGCGAGTATTGCTCCAAGTGTATATAATTTCGCCTTTACGAATCCAATCACCAGCAGGATCATGAAAGGGGCAGCCGGCTTTGCACAGCAAAGAACCGTACCTGAAGTGGCTAAAGTGAGGTTTCATAAGTGGTTACTCAACTTTAAGCCTACGCCAAGCGACAAGAAGGTTTATATCTTCTGCGATGAGTTCACCAATTTCAATGATGCGGAGATCGGCAAGAAAGCGGTGATGCTATTAGACAAGCTAGGCTTTGAGGTAATCTATCAGGTGCATGAAGATTGTGGACGTCCACAGTTATCTAAAGGCCTCCTAGACCAAGCCAAAAGGCTTGCTGAAGCCAATGTAGCCCTATTTTCAGAGCTAATCACAGAAGAAACACCACTAGTCGGCATCGAGCCTTCTGCCATCCTCACTTTTAGGGATGAATATATCTCACTCTTGCGTGGTGAAGCCCAAGAAAAGGCCAAGGCGCTATCGAAGAACGTCTTTACCATTGAGGAGTTCTTGGCTCGTGCTTTAGACAATGGTGATATCACAGCAGAGCAATTCAGCACGGAGGAAAAGACCATTAAAGTGCACGGACATTGTCACCAGAAGTCATTGAGTTCGATGGTACCTACCAAGAAGATCCTTCAATTACCAGCTAACTACAAAGTACAGATGATCCCAAGTGGTTGCTGTGGTATGGCCGGCAGCTTCGGTTATGAGAAAGAGCATTATGACGTCTCTATGAAGATTGGTGAGCTGGTGCTGTTCCCAACGGTTAGAGAAACACCAGAAACCACGTTGATTGCTGCGGCAGGTACGAGTTGTAGGCATCAGATCATGGATGGAACGAAGCGCAAGGCTTTACATCCTGTGGAGATATTGTATCAAGCTTTAAAGGATTAGCTACAAGCTGTAAGCTGTAAGGGTACAATCATACCCCCTTCTTCAAGTAGCAATAATCCCACTACCCCCCTTCGCCAAGAGGTGTACCAATCCCCCTAACCCCCTGCGCCAAGGGGAATATCATTCTCCCCCTTTTTGAAAAGGGGGCCGGGGGGATTAGAACACGTAGCGCCAAAATCCACTAACTTTATCCAAACACACATGAATAAAAAAGAATACCTCAAGCAACGAGCTCGAGATTTAAGAAAAGATGGTACTATTGGAGAAGCCATTCTTTGGAAAGAAATACTTCGAGCAAGAAAATTCTACGGACTTCAGTGGAATAGACAGTTCGTCATTGAAAATTTCATTGTTGACTTTATTTGCCGTAAGCTCATGCTAATCATAGAATTGGACGGCAGTTATCACGACCAAATACGTGACAAAGACCAAGAACGTGACCAAAGACTCAGTCTATTAGGATATCGAGTTATCAGAGTTTCAGAGAAGGACGTGATGACAGATATCAATTCAGTTTATCATTACTTGAAACAGTATGTGCCTAAAGAGTTGATTGAAGAATTTGATAAGAAGCAGCGGCACAAGTTTTAGGCAATCCCCCTAACCCCCTTCACTAAGGGCACACCAATCCCCCTACCCCCCTTCACCAAGGGGGAAAGGTAAAGGTGGAGAAGCTAGAAGCCTGCCAGGGCAGGCAGCTCGCAACTAGCTAAAAGCTATATTTCAGTCTACCAAACAACAAACTCCCGCCATCGCCAAAGAGGGTCATAGGGTCGCCACGGAAGAGCTGGGCATTGAGGAGAAAGTCCAGGTTGGTGATGATGGAAAAGTCCACTGAAGGGCCAATGAACCAGGAACCATCAGCAGGATTGACCATTGAAGCCAAGGTCACGTTGATGAGTGGAGATACCTGTCCACGGACATTGAAAAAGAGGTTATGCATGGCAGGGCTCAGCGTTTGGACGGTCAGGTTACGATCGAGGTAAAAGGCCGCATAATCGCCAGTGCTGGCATTGATACCCCTTGAATTGAAGAGGTAAGACATCTGTACATAAAGGGCCATGGCATTGTTGAAGCTATAGTCTGCATCGATGGAGCCTACAAACTGGGTTTCACCATCTGTTCCTCCTTCAGGAATGAAATAAGTGCCCTCTCCCCTAAAACCTGCTCCCTTGATGTCTCCTGCCCATCCAGCACCCAACACAAAGAATTCCTTTTGGTAACCGCCAAAGGTCTGGAAGTCATAAGTCCCCGTATTCCATCGATAGCGGGCCGCTATGGAGCTTTCCTTTAAAGATCGACCTAATTCATAGGTCAAACCCACCTGTGCTGTGGCTGAAGTAAAGTAATTGACGGTAATGGCATCGGTACCCGGTCTCTCCTCATAATCGAAATCGAAGAAGGAATAGGAATTGAAGATGTCGTTAGGGTTCCAGATAAGCGTCATGCCCCAATTGATCCGTTCACGTCCAACGATTAGCTCCCATTGCTCGTCTTGGTAAGTGAAGTTCATTCTGTCGAAGATGGTGTGCAGCGCGTACTTATCTCCAGTTGCCCAAAGGATACTCAGGTCAAAGAATCCTGGATCATCATCTAGCATTTGGTAAAGCTGCGGTTGTGACTCCACCAACTCCCCCCAGAAGAAGCGATTCCGCATGGAAGTCTTGAAGATCCAGTTGTCATTGAGATACCAGGCAAAGTTGAAACGGTTGTGAATGAAGTTATCTGAAATAGCCTCTAGTGTATCCGATTCAGGGATAATAAGGGTGTTCATGTATTTGACATAGCCGTTGAGCTCCTTGTCAGGCACGCCCTCCTGAGCCACTAGGCACCGGACATTGGTCATTAAGATAACGAAGAAGACAAGAGCAGCTAATTTCCTCACTATTGTCCTTTGACCAATGACCCCAACCCTCGGAACTCGAGACTCGGAACTCGCAACAGCTTGATATAAGCCATTATGCTCCCTATCGCACTTCATCAGCTATGATCTTGCCATCATCCAGCTTCACCAATCGTTTCGCTCTTTTCATCACCCTGTCGTCATGGGTGGAAAAGATAAAGGTGGTGCCTTCTGTTTCGTTCATCTTCAACATCAAATCGAGTAGGTTTTCTGTTGCGTGGCTGTCGAGATTAGCCGTAGGCTCATCGGCCAGAATGAATTCTGGCTTCGGGGCCAGGGCCCGAGCGACAGCCACCCGTTGCTGTTGCCCTCCCGACATCTCATTCGGACGTTTATGCGCCTTGTCTTCGATATCCATTGCTTGCAGCAGTGTCATCACACGTTCCTTGATCTCACTTGGTGAGGTTCCCAATAGCTCCATGATAAAGGCGATATTCTCATAGGCCGACATCACAGGTATCAGGTTATAAGCTTGAAAAACGAATCCAATATTGTGCAGCCTGAATGCCGTTAATTCCTTGCTCTTCAACTGGTCAATCCGCTGACCATTGACAGTGACCTCTCCAGAAGTGGGTTGCTCCAGACCACCAATCAGATTGAGGAAAGTGGTCTTTCCGCAGCCTGATGGACCAATAATGGCAGAGAACTCTCCTTTCTCAAAGTCGAGTGTGATGCCATCAACCGCCTTGACAGGCACAGTATCTGGATTATAGATCTTAATGACTTCTTTCGTTGAAATTATACTCATATCAATCTCTTATAGCACTTGCGAGATCCAGTTTAAAGGCTCTCATGATTGGGAAAATAGAAGCGAAAATGGCCGTGATGACCACCATGATGGTAATGACCCCGTAAAAGCTTGGTTCGATCTCCGGAAAGATCTCCGCAGAATAACCAAACTGCTCAAAGCCCTCTTGAAAGCTTTCAAAGTGAATGCCTTTCTTGCTGAAATAGCTCACCAAGGCAAAGGTGAGCGCGTTACCGATCAGCCCTCCCACTAAACAGAGGTAAATGGTCTCAAGCATGATCATTCTAGCGATCTTCTGCTTTGCCATGCCCAAAGAGCGGAGCATGCCTATTTCCTTGGTACGCTCCAATATCACCATCAACATGGTATTGATGATGCCAAAGACCAAAGCGATGAGTACGATCATCACCAAAATGTACTTGAAGATCTCCATTGTCGATTCTGCCACAGACATGGTCGGATTGAGTGACTTCCAGGATTCAGCTTTGAGCGTTCCGAGGCCCTCATTCAAACTTTCTGTAAAGACATCAACATCGACATCTTTAGGTACTCTGATCGCTGCTTCATGGTAATTTCCAGCTTCGATCTTAAGCAATTCTCTCAATCCTTCCCTTTTGACAAAGACATTGGCTTCATCGAAAATGGCATTGTTGGTTTTGAAGATCCCCCCCACCTTGTAGTTCTCATAGGCGATCTCCCCATTGATGTCTGCAAAAGAGAAGATGATCTTCGATCTTAATCGCACTTTCAGCTTTTCTGCCAAACGAGTAGAGATAATGACCTCTTTGAGATTCGTGGTTTCATCGAAGTAGTCTCCTTCTTCGAGTAAGGTATGTATCGTGCTCACTTCTTTTTCTGTAGCGGGGTCAACACCCAGCATATTCAACTGTAGGGCATTATTGGCAGTAGAAGCCATCGCAGGTGCTTTTACTCTGAAGGCAAAACTGATGACCTCCTCTTGTGACTTGAGCTTAGCAGACAATGCATCGCCCGCAAAAGTCATATTGAGGTCTTCCATAATGAGAAATTCACTCTGATGGATCTGAATATCAGCAGTCTCACGATCGATAGCGGCTTGTACAGATCTCTTGGCGATACCATTGGCCATGCCTGAAATAAAGAGCGCACCGAAAAGACCAGCCGCCAAGGCCAAGATCACAGCGAAGCTTCGCACTCTATTTCTCCATATGTTCCGCCAAGCGAGCTGTCTGATCATTGCTTTCCTCTGATTATGTCCACAATATTAAAAGCATTGATGTTGCGCAATGGAATGATGCTGGCGATCAGGCTGATGAACATCACAATTACAAACTGGATGACCATGTAATCAGCATTGGTACTAATGGCCAAAATTGGCTCCATATTCAGCTGGCGATAAGTTTCTGCCGCTTCCCCAGTGATCTCAATGGGGTTATTTGCATAAAAATAAACCATCGGAAAACTGATGATCAATCCGATCACAGCACCAATGGCTGCCATATAGATCGATTCTATGATCACCAACCCGATCAGTTGTGTACGTTGCATACCAATGGCGATCATGATGGAAAACTCCTTCTTACGCTCCATGGTCATCATAAGAATGGTGCCAAATATGCCAAAGGCGATGACCATATAAAGGATCCCGATCATGAGCTTACCGAAAAAGTTATCAGACTCAATGCCTGAAAGCAGTTCCTTGTTCATGGCTTGCCAGTCTCTCACCTCAAGTAGCGTTGTATCTATTTGAGCAGCATATCGCTCCTGAATGGCTTGATAATCACTTGGATCTTCAAGGATCAAATTGATGTTTGTGACCCTTCCCTCCATGTAGAATAGGTATTGCGAAGCAGCCAACGGCAGAATGGTCAGTCTGCGGTTGAAGTCAGACATGGGATGATCGAAGATGCCTTTCACAGGATATTTGGCAGCGGCAGTTACACCTTGGTAGCCCTGCCCGAAAAGGATCAACGTGTCTCCTACTCCCATTCTCAAGAATTGGGCAAGGTCCTTCCCGATGATCACCGCTTCATCATTGTCTTCTAAATATTCACCCTCAATGATCTTTTCCTTGAGCTTCATTTGCTCGTCTTTCACCGCAGGGTCTACACCTAACACCAAAACACCTCTGGTATGAGGTCCAGAACTGGCCAAACAACCTCCTGTGATCTCTGGAGCCCAGAAATCAATGTCTTCATCAGCATTTAAACTCTGTTCCAATGCATAGGGAAAATCCATGGAATTGATCAAGGTCTTGTCATCCCAATAGAGCTTATCCATAATGGCCAGGTGCCCTGTCGAGGATTTGATGGCATCGGTCATCATTTTGTCATAGCTGCCCAACTGCATGCCTCGCATAAAAGTCGCTATGATCACGGCAAAGACAATCGAGGCCAAAGTGATATTGGTCCGCTTTCGGTTGCGCCACAAATTGCGCCAAGCCATGACGAAATGCTTTTTCATTTCACTCGTTTCATGTTTTGCTGAGAAAAGAAGCTTTCCTTGATGGGCACCGTAAACTGCAATGACTTGGTGGTCATGATGGTCTGATGTCCCTCTTTATTGACTGGCGTCATCACCATTTTCGCAGGCAGCCTGCGATCATCAAACTGTGTGATCTCTGAAGCCTCCATGGTGTTGACAAGCTCCATATCTTCATCATAGTATTCGCCTTTAAGCTGGAAATACTCCTCTTCAGCCACCCAGAGCTTGATCTTTCCCCATACCACATTGGCATTCGGGTTAGGAATCAACTCTATGATATGGCATTTTAGGCCTTCTAATTCTTCCTCCCCAACAATACTCTGCTCATAGTCATTGACAAGGCTATTCATTTTCACTAAGTCATCATTGGTCATATCAGAGCCCATCCAATTCTGTCCCATCATGCTTGGTGGCAATTTGATCATGCGGGAGATGCTTGGCACCCAATTCCACATGTCTGTTTGTCTTTTGAGAAAGACCTGTCCTTTGTCTCTAGCAGGTGATTGAATATAGATCATGAAATATTCACTACCCAGACTCCATGTTTTCATGGTGATGGTACGCTCATAACGAGGGCGCACCAAAGTCATTTCCATTTCACCCTGATTGCTTACCCCATTTTGAAGATCTAGGGCCTTTTGAATGATCTCACGTGCATCTTGGGCCTGCGCAAAGAAGAATGTGCCCGTGATCAGAACAAAAATAAGGCTGAGCCGCTTATACATAAGATTTGCATTAAAATGAAAAAATCGGTCTCTTAGACCTTAAGGTAATGCAGAAAGACCAAATTTCCTTGTTTATCCATCACTTTATGAAAGGCACATTTTTTAAACTTTTAAGCTGCTTTCTCAGCCTATTTCTCATCATTGGATGTGGCAAGACAAATGATAATTTAAAGATCGCTACGGCAGCAAATATGCAATTTGCGATGGAAGAATTGATCGATGCATTTGAAGCAGAGACGCAGATAGATGCAGAAATGATCTTAAGCTCTTCAGGTAAACTAACAGCTCAAATACAGGCTGGAGCCCCTTTTGATCTCTTCTTTTCTGCTGACACCAAATATCCTGAACAATTGGCTGCAAAAGGACTGAGCAATGAACCTGAGGTCTATGCCAATGGACAGCTTGTTGCATGGTTCAAAAAAGATGAATACAAATTTGAGCTCTACGCAATGGCTAATCCCAGAACCGCCCCATATGGAAAGGCCACAGAAGAATACTTAAGCAACACCGAAAAGGAATTACCCGATGTGGTCTATGGGGAAAGCATTTCCCAGGTCAACCAATTCTTACTGAGTGGAACGGTGGATGCAGGCTTTACCTCACTTTCATCCGTGATGTCAGAGAAGTTCTCAGAAGAAGGAAATTGGGAGCTTATACCAGACTCATTACATAGCCCCATCGCACAGGCTTATGTGCTACTTGATGGCTCCGACAGAAAAGAAGAGGCCAAAGCCTTTATTGACTTTTTAGCCTCAGAACGCGCCAAAGGCATATTAGTCGCTTACGGATATAAAGTAAATTGATTATACTGCGTCATTTTGAAACAACACCTTGAATAGCATCCCTGGCCAAATATCGAATATAGAAACTGAAGGCAGTTTTCTGCTGATCAGCATCAAAGCTGGTGAAGACTCTTTTAAGTCAATCATAATTCAAAATGGTGCTGAGATGTATGCTGAAGGTGATCAAGTCCTTCTACATTTCAAAGAGACTGAGGTTTCTCTGGCTACGAAGAAAATACCTGAAATCAGCCTCCAAAATCAGCTAGAAGGAACCATCAAAAAGATAGCGTATGATCGAATCATGTGCAGGGTCCAATTAGAAACTCAGCATGGCCTGCTCTCCTCTATCATTACAGCTGCCTCCGCAAATCGCCTAGGCCTTCAAGAAGGAGTCACAGCAGTCGCCTTGATTAAGACCAATGAAGTAATGTTGTCTAAAGCGTGAATTGGGAACCGATCATATTGACCTTTCAGTTGGCATTAATTGTCACCATCATCCTTTTCGTTATCTCTATTCCCCTAGCGAATTGGTTGGCATCGACAAGGTCAAAGATCAAACCTGTTATTGAGGCACTGGTCAGCATGCCATTGGTACTTCCACCGACAGTGCTAGGTTTCTACTTGTTGGTAGCTTTTGGTCAAAATAGCCCTGTTGGGCAGTTTTTAGATGATGTTTTCGGGCTTCAGCTAATTTTCTCATTTGAAGGGCTGATCGTTGCCTCTGTGATCTACAGCTTACCTTTTATGGTACAACCAATCCAATCAGGATTGGCCAACTTGCCTCAAAACTTGCGCGAAGCCTCTTATTTGATGGGTAAAAGCAGATGGGAAACCCTTCGTAAGGTGGAACTCCCAAACATAAAACCTGCTTTGTTGACGGGACTTGTACTCACTTTTGCGCACACCATTGGCGAGTTCGGAGTTGTGATGATGATCGGAGGTAATATTCCCGGGGAGACCAAGGTCGCATCAATCGCCATTTATGACGAAGTAGAATCATTGAATTATGGGGCTGCCAACCAGTATGCACTCTTTTTGATCACCATTACCTTCGCTATTCTTTTGACCGTCTACCAGATCAATGGTCGTTCATTTAAACCATTTAGCAAATGATTGAAGTAAAGCTGAAAAAGTCATTTGTGAATGGAAACGAGACCTTCCAACTAGACCTTGATTTTAAGATCAAACAAGGAAGCTTGACAGCCATCAGCGGTATCTCAGGAGCTGGTAAAACTACCCTGCTACGGATGATCGCTGGTTTAGAAAAACCTGATGCTGGAACACTTTCAGTGAATGGAAATACTTGGTACAGCGATGAGCAAAAAGTTGACCTAAAACCCCAGAAAAGACAAGTGGGGATGGTCTTCCAAGAAGCTGCCTTATTTCCTAATATGACGGTATTGGAGAACCTTCATTACACTTCAAATAATAATTTAGATAAAATTATTCAACTAACTGATATTAAGGATTTAAAAGATAGAAATATTACCACCTTATCCGGAGGACAAAAGCAACGAGTTGCTCTAGCACGTGCTTTGGCTCAACAGCCTGAAATTCTACTTTTAGATGAGCCTCTATCCGCCCTGGATAATACTACTCGCTATGCTTTACAGCAGACATTGATCTCGGTGCATAAAGAATTGGGACTGACCACACTGATGGTCACACATGACCAGTCTGAGATCCTAAGGTTGGCGGATCATATGATCTATATCGAAGATGGGAGAATTACTAAGGCAGGTGAGCCTATCCCCTTGATATCGGGAAATCAATTGAGCGGTAAATTTCAATTCCAAGGAGACTTGATCGAGCTCAAACAAGAAGGCATTCTGTTCATTGCCTCAGTCTTGATTGGTAATCAAGTGATCCAAGTCGTGCTTGATGGCATTGAAAGTGAAGCACTAGAAATTGGAGACAAAGTGGTGGTGGCCTCAAAAGCCTTTAATCCAATCATCAAAAAGATCAGCTGATCAAGGCAGCTGGAAAGAATTATCAGTCACCAAACCTTCAGATTGCTTTTTAAAGTTCATCCAGGCGGCATTGTAAGAGTCATTCTTCTTTAGCAACTGGTTCTGCAGTCGCAATAGTGTTGTGTATGGCTTGAAAAGCTGAATCTCAGTTTGTGGAAGGTGAATTCCAAGCATCTTTGAGACCCTATCGCCCAGTAAGAATTCCAGCATGGACCTTACCTTACCCTCAAGAGGACTTCCCTCTGCTGCTTTTTCGTAATAGCTCAAAAGTGATTTCATAAGCTTAGCGCCTGCTTCAGACTCCTTGAACTGTCTTCCTCTGATCGTTTTTTCTAGCAAATGAGCGTCTTTGTTGTTTTCCGGTAACAGCTCTTCTCGCAGACCTAAAAGCTTACCAATTGCATTCCAGTATTGAATAAATGACTCAGCGTCATCCCCTTTGATCAGTTTACCCATTTTGCGAAGCCCTCTTACTACCATCAGGGAAAAAGAAAGGTTGGTACCTGCCATATCTTCCTGATTAACTGGCATTCCGAATTCCTCCTTATTCCATGGGCCTTGCTGAATGTACCAGCGCGTAGCGGCATGCATAAGTCTTACCTTTAAAATAGACACCAACCCTACTCCACTGGCTTCGAAAGCATTTTTGGCAAAGACCTCAAACACGAACTGCGCTGTTTCTGTCAACCGTTCAGCGGGCTGTTCTAAGATCCTTTTGGATTGTACCAAAACCTGAGCACCATTGGCAGCAGCATAACAATATGGTAGAGAGAGGAATCCCAATAACAACATGATATCGGAAGCATGTGTGTTGAAGAAGGCTCTACTACTGTTCAGTATTTCATCATCTACCTTTGCATGAGTCAAGATTTCTTGTACAAAAGGAAAGAGCTCATCAGCGTCAGTTATAGACTCCAAATCTGAATTATGCTTTAAGCCTTGTAGCTTTTCCTGTAACTCTTGCTTTCTCTGAGGGAAGAATTGCGCAATTACCTCATCTGCTGGAGCGTCCATGGCTAGACGCATTTCATTCATCAACTCTTCACTGTATTTCCTACTCATCACAGGCACAACAGAAAATGAAGCAGTTGGTTTTGTGACATTTGCATTCTAAAAGACAGTTTTTTATAGATTGTATCGATTCAACCGTGTGACACATGAAAAAGGTATTACTACTGCTTCTATTTTTTCCTTTCATTTCTATTCAAGCGCAAACTGATACAGACATTTGGGTTTATGCACTAAAAGAAAGACGAGGTAAGATCTCCGTAAGCGAACCAAAGCGCGTGACCGAAAGATTAGGCTATGACAATCAACCGACCTTTTATAGAGATGACTTCTTGCTTTATACTTCGCAGATCGATGGCCAGACTGATATCATAGTAGCCGACCTTTTTGAAGGCGCCACCATGAACATTACTAAATCTCCTGAAAGTGAATACTCACCTCATGTGATTGGCGATTACGATACTTTTGGTGCAGTGCGCGTTGGTAAAGATGGAAAGCAAAAGCTCTGGATCTTCCATACAGACGGACAAGCCCCTCCTGAGCCTGTATTGAATAAAATTGAACCTGTCGGTTATTTCGCATGGAACGAGAATAATGACGTACTCGCCTTTGTTTTAGGAGAGCCAATCACCTTAGTAAAAGCCAATGTGAACACAGTGGACGATGAGATCATCACGAGCAATGTTGGTAGAACGATCAAAGTAGTGCCTGAGACAAACGACTTTGTTTTTGAAAGAACTGAAGAAAACGGAGAAGTTGTGATCTATAGGCTCGCTCATGATAGCAACGAGTTCAAGAAAGTCATTACTAAACCTGCGGATGCCAATGACTGGTGCATTACTCAAAAAGGCACTTACATTACGTCAGTGGACAACAGATTGTACAAGTTCAATCCCGATTATGATGCTGATTGGGTCAAATTCGCGGACTTAGGAGAGGATGCAGCCAATGGCATTACCCGAATGGCAGTCAATCAGAACAATAAAAGAATAGCATTGGTCATCAACAACTAATTGAAAATGAGTTCTGTATAACCCATTGGCATTAAGTTTTTTAAAAACGGCCCGTGAAAAAGCCGATTAAATTGTATAATTGCTATTCGATTTTTAAACCACTTTCAACCTCATAGCAAAAAACTATGTTTAAGACATACATTTTTCCTAGTGTTTTCGAAGGAAATAATACCGATTTAAGAAACGTAGCCCCTGACTTGATCCAAGGACTTAAAGTCTATCATAATGGTGATGGCTATGTAGTCGGAAACTTAGCATTAACTGAAGGTGTTTCTCCTCACAGAAATATCAATAGTGCTCCTGATGAGCTGGATTATCAGCTTTTATTGAAATCAGGACTATTAATTGCTAACCAGAAATTAGGTAATCCACTTACAGTTTCAACTGGTTTTCCTTTTTCAACTTTCCAGTTATATAAGGAAACAGCGTCAAACTTGATCAATAGCCAGCATATGGTTGATTATGATGGTGGCACTTATGGCGGTGGCGGTAAGAAAAGCGTTCAAGTTGAGATCGACCAAGTACAGATCATTCCAGAGGTAATTGGTTGTGCTATAGCTTTGAGAAAGGGCATTCAGAACGCCAATGGCAACTTCTTTGTAATGTCATTAGGTTATGGTACCCTTGAAGGACTTGTAAGCACCGAAGGTGGTATTATCCAAAGAACTTCACTTTCTACCTATGGCTTGCGTTACGCTGTCAACTTGTTAGAAAAAGAATTAGCTAAGACCTACTATTTGGAATTAAAAACAGAGCATCAGATCGATGCTGCTTTCCAAAAAGGAGTGATCTTCTTGAATAGAAAGAGAATTGATATTCAAGGCATGAGAGATAAAGCATTGAAGCAGTATTACGAGGACGTAATTTCACCAGCAATGAGAAAAGCTTTCAATGACAACGACTTTACCATTGCACATCAAATGTTCCTTGCTGGGGGCGGTGCCATGTACCCTGCATTGGTTGATTGTTTCAAAAACGAATTCCAAGACATTTTGGATCTGAACGTAGCACATGAACCACAAAGTTTAGCCAGTAGAGGTTATTGCATCAATTCTGCACAATTGAACGGTGGTGCAAAGTCTAATGCAGTTGGTCTTGATATAGGAAACTCGTCTACGATTGTTTCTGTCTTTGACGAGAACAACTTAGATTCTGAATCAACTATTCCATCTGAATATTAATGAGCAAGAAGAGCCTATCAAATTCTAACCCATCCACCTACATCACCCAAATCAAAGAAGGTTCGGTGATCAAAGGTAATATGGAGTCTGCACAGAGCATTCGTGTAGATGGCTTCATAACTGGTGACCTTATCTCTAAGGAGAAGATCATTATTGGTGAAATGGGAGAAATTGGAGGTAACCTTAGTGGTGGCGACATTTCGATTGATGGTTTCATCAATGGAGATGTAATCTCAAATGGCTTATTAAAGCTATCGTCTTCTTCAAAAGTCTATGGAAGTATATTTGCGAAGCAAATTTCAATAGACACAGGGGCAGAATTGAATGGAAAAGTCACTGTTGGCAAAGAGATCGAATTGCCAGAGTTTACGGCAAGATCTCCATCGAGATCTTCAAAATTCACTACTTCGGGAATGAACGATGATGCCGCAAACGACAAGTATGGAAATGTAGCATGGTAGACATCAGGTTCAGATTATATAGATCTTACTTAAAGAAACATTAAAAGGCTAGTGAAATCCACTAGCCTTTTTAATTATATCCTTTCCTTCCCCCTTTCCATCTTATATATTTGCCCACCAGAATTTTAAAGCATGAGTAACCCGCTAGTTGAAGAATTGAAATGGAGAGGTATGATTCACGATATCATGCCTGGGACAGAAGAACAGCTGACCAAAGAGCTAACCACTGGTTATGTAGGTTTTGATCCTACTGCCGATTCCTTACACATTGGTAACCTTGTTCCTGTGATGCTGCTCGTTCATCTTCAAAGAGCTGGGCACAAGCCTATTGCTTTGGTTGGTGGTGCCACAGGCATGGTTGGTGATCCTTCTGGTAAGTCTTCGGAAAGACCTATGCTCGATGAAACAGTACTTAACCACAACCTAGATTCACAGAAAAAACAACTAGAGCAATTCCTTGATTTCGATTGTGGCGATAATTCTGCCGAAATCGTGAACAACTACGACTGGTTCAAGGGATTTAGCTTTTTGGGCTTTATCAGAGAAGTAGGAAAGCACATTTCGATCAACTATATGATGGCTAAGGATTCTGTGAAAAATAGAATGGAAACGGGCATGTCATTCACAGAGTTTACTTATCAATTGGTCCAAGGCTATGATTTCCTTCATCTGTACAATGAGAAGAACTGCCGATTACAAATGGGTGGCTCTGACCAATGGGGTAACATTGTTACTGGAACAGAGCTAATAAGAAGAAAAGTACAAGGTGAAGCATTTGCGTTAACTGCCCCACTCATTAAAAAAGCCGATGGTTCGAAATTCGGTAAGTCTGAGGGCGGAAATGTATGGTTGGACACAAAGAGAACCTCTCCATATAAGTTCTATCAGTACTGGTTGAACACGTCTGATGAAGATGCTGAAAACTTTATAAAGATCTTCACCCTAAAGACCAAAGAAGAAATAGATGCTTTGGTTAAAGAGCACGCTGAGGCTCCTCATTTGAGGGTTTTACAAAAAGCGTTAGCCGAGGACATTACTGTTCGCGTTCATTCTAAAGAGGACTTAGAAATGGCCATAAATGCCTCAAACTTGCTTTTTGGTAAATCTACTACAGAAGATCTTGAGTCAATTGATGAAGCCACCTTGCTTTCAGTATTTGAAGGTGTTCCGCAAACTACAATTTCTCAGCAGACCTTAGATGAGACGCAGGGCTATATTGACTTGCTTTCAGTAGCGACAAACGAGATCATCTTCAAGTCGAAAGGAGAAGCGCGCAGAATGTTGCAAGGCGGAGGTGTTTCAGTGAACAAAGCAAAGATCGCTGACTTCAATGCAAAGCCAGCCATCACGCTATTACAAGACAAGTACTTCTTGGTCCAAAAAGGTAAAAAGAACTACTACTTGATCACTGTCGAAGGTTAATTATTCGTCCTCTCGCGGGTCATAAACAACGACCGTATCAGACTCTATTGCAGAAACCTGAAAATAGCCCAATGCATTGTTGCTCAGGTTGTTTCTAGGATCAGCAGGCGGTGGGCTAAACATCCCTCCATCTCCATTGATCAAATTATTGAGGTCAAAATAGAAAATGAAAGCTTCTTGAGTTAAGCTATACATTTCAACCAAGGCAACGTCATCTATTGAAAAGTATCCTGGAATCTCAAGTTCAGCTATTCTTCCCCCAAGCAATTCATCTTCTGCTACGTAAACATCAGTAGGAAAATCTCTGAGTACCGTGTCATTTCTATAAAACTTGAACAAGTACTGATCATCTCTATCCTGAGGTTCTTCTGCGTTCAATAATACCTCAAAATATCGGCCATCTATTTCTGGGTCTTCAAATTCATCCTCATTGAACTTGGTGGTTAAGGAATCTATTGAGGTCACGGGCTCCATCGTTTCTGAAGCCTCAAACAGCTCTTCCCCTATCCTAACGGATAAGCTATAGGTACTGCCTATTTCACCTGTCAATCCACCGATTGGATAATAATAACCTATCAAGTCGGGGTCATTATCTGGGTTGTGAAAGAAGATTACCGTTTCTGATTCATTCACAGTTACTTCAACATCAGCATTTGTAATTCTATCTGCCGGACCTTGTGCATAAAAGTCTCTGCTTCGAGTAAGTTTAACAAAGGCCTGCTCTCCTCTATTGGTTACTAAACCTTCAATGATCACTCTTTCAGCGAGGTCACCAGTATCGATGATAATTGTCTCTTCACAAGAGATAAAGACAATTAAAACAAGTGCAAGGATATATTTTGAGAACTTCATGATTTAAAATTTGATGTTATAGGTGATTGAAGGAAGTATTGGGAATAGGTAGATCATCTTGGCTTCTTTCAATGTGCCATCTCCTACTATGTTGTCATCATCATCCAGTTGAATGGTTGTGTACAGTGTAAATGGATTTTTACGGCTGTATAGGTTATATAACCCAAACACCCAGGATGTCTCAATTCTAGGATTTTTTCTAGCTTTTTGAGGCACTAGCGTTGCACTGATATCAATCCTATGAAAGTCAGGTAGGCGGTAGCCATTTCGTTCAGTAATGATATCTGGCAAATAGTTCTCACCATATTCATAAGTACCAGAAGTGAGGGTTATTGGTCGACCTGTACCGTAGGTGAAATTACCTCCGAATGTCCATTTAGGGCTGTGCTCGTAGGTTGCCACAATGTTGAGGTTGTTGCGTCTGTCATGATTTGCATAGAAAACCCTGCCTTTGTTCACTCCTTGAACAGTTCGATCTGCTTTTGACCAAGTATAACTTATAAATCCTGTCAAAGGGCCTTTAGTTTTTTGTAACATGAACTCTAACCCATAAGCTTCAGAAACCCCTTGCCGAAATTCTGTAGCCAAATCCTGATTGAAGAAAATGCTGGCATTGTCGGCAAAGTCAGTGACATTCGCGATGTCTTTATAATAAGCCTCCACAGATAGCTCGTACATGTTGTTATTAAAGTTTTTAAAGTACCCGATTGCATACTGATCGGCTTTCTGAGGCTCTAAATAGTACGAACTTGGAGCCCAGGTATTGAAAGGTAAAGGCACGGTCCCGCTTGAGATCAAGTGTGTGTTTTGCACCATACGTTGATAGCTAAGTTTCAAACTACTGGTTGAATTGATTAAATAACGAGCACTTAATCGAGGTTCAAAGTTTAAGAAATCGACTATGGTCTCGAAGTTATTATACTGTACAGAATCGATTCTTCTCGGGTTTACACTGTCTTGCTCATTGTCATATAGATAGAGCGTATAATCACCCACATTTTGGAAGTATGAAAGCCTTCCACCATAATCCAAGGTGAGTCTATCAGAGAGCTTGTGTTTCACAGAAATGTATAAGGCATGGTCCAAAGCCTGCTCATTTTGCAATGAAGTCTCCCTAAAAATGGAATTCGGCCCTGGTAAAATTGTGCCTGGCGAGAATTGCCTGTATGTCAGGTGATAGCCGAAGTCTAAGGTGAGAGAGGGAGAAATGTAGTAGTTGAAATCCTCCTTAAAACTAAACTCTCTCAAATTCGAGTCCCAATTAAATGCATCAGAATCAGAAGTTGAAGCCAAGCCGTAATCAAAGCTATTTGCGATCAGCGTTGTATTGGAGAACAGCCTATCATTGAACAAATGGTTCCATCTAAAAGTGGCCGTTCTATTACCCCAATCGAAACCGAAATTGAACCCAAAGTCAAAATCATCTCGACCTGTATAAAGCGCTAAAAAGAAACGATCCTTATTGCTCGCTCTCCAATTTACTTTTGCGTTGATGTCGTAGAAGTAGACTAGATTCTCTTGATTGGCGGCAAGAAGAAATAAATCGACATATGATCTTCTCGCAGAAACGATAAACGAGCTCTCGTCTTTTTTAATTGGGCCTTCCAACATAATGCTTGAGGCCAAGAGTCCAATCCCTACTTCTCCACCAAAGCGCTGATTGTTACCGTCTTTCGTTCGAACGTCTAAAACAGAAGAAAGCCTACCTCCATAACGCGCTGGAATCCCTCCTTTATAAAGCTCAGATGATTTTATGACATCCGCATTGAATACAGAGAATAATCCAAACAAGTGTGAAGGATCATAAACTGGGGCCTCATCAATCAATATCAAGTTTTGGTCGCTACTACCTCCGCGCACAAAAAACGCAGAAGTACCCTCTCCTGCCGAAATCACGCCTGGCATCATTTGAATGGTCTTTATGATATCAGGTTCCCCGAACAATGAAGGGAGTTTTTTGACTTGAGCCACATTGATGTCGTTCCTACTCATTTGAATATTGACGACATTTTCATCAGGCCTTTCTGCTGTAACGACTACCTCATCGAGGTTTTGAGTCTCTTCAGAAAGCGTGATATTAATTGATTCATTCTTGGTCAGCGAAATAGTTCTTTCAACTGTTTCATAACCAATAAAGCTGAACAAAAATGTGTATTCACCTGGTGGCAAAGTGACTGAGTAAAAGCCATAGCCATTGGTGATCACTCCATTTTGTCTTTCTTTGACAAATACAGTAGCCCCTAGTAGTTCCTCACCATTTGCCCCATCTCGGACATAACCGTTAACCGTAAACCTATCTTGAGCTTGTGCAGAAAGGATGAGCACTGCAGATAGCAGCGCTAAAAAATATCTTCGCATGTTGTTGTTTTGAGATTCGTTTAACCCTTAGACGAATAAAAATTCTAATACACGTACGTGTATTTCAAATAAGAGTCGAAGATCAAATGGGAAATGTTAAATGCTTCCGGATTATTTTTTCTTTTCCGTAAGATTATCAGCTATCAGTTGTTTTAGCTTGTCTTTCTTTGACAGCATTTCTAGGTGGTATTGTGCATACTCGTAGCCCACATCAAAAAGGGCCTTCACCTTTCTGAAATCAAAAGTACCGAATTGTCGCAACTCTCTTGGGTTGAGATAAAAATCGCAAAGCTTTGCACTTGCCTCAACATTCGCACTAAAAGCCAGCATGGCTACTCTTTCCACCATTTTCTTTGGCCCATCGAATTTATCCTCTGGTACAATTGGCACTACATTGACGCCAATAATGTATTCACAACCTTGATTTAAGAGCACTTCAGTAGGCATATTGTTCACAATGCCACCATCAACATAATACTGTCCTTTGATCTTGATCGGATCAAAGATCATGGGGATACAACAAGAAGCATTAATTGCTTGGATCAGAGGGCCTTTATCGAAGATCTCTGGTTTACCGGTGTTCAAGTTGGTTACAGCGATTGAAAGTGGTATACGCATCGCACCAAAGTCATTCTCTGGGAAGTACTTTTCATAGATATGCGAAGAACGGTTGATATTCAACAAGCCTGTCGTGCTAAAGGCAGGCCATGCGATCTTGAAAAGGTTGGTTTTTTCAATGATGTCCACGATTTCCAATGGACTATAGCCATAAGCATAAAAGGCTGCTGCTATAGACCCAGCACTCGCTCCAGAAATGACATCTATCTTAATACCTGCTTCTTCAAAAGCTTGTAAAATACCTAAATGGGCAATTCCTCTTGCTCCACCACCCGAAAGTGCCAACCCAATTTTCATTATAAATCGCTCAGTTTAAAAGTCTCTTTAAGTCTTACTCCTTCTTCAGTCATTTGAACCGTACAACATTCATTGACAGGGTCATGTTCGAGAAATAGTACATAATCATTTTCTGCCGCTTCCCTCAGGAAGTCGCCTTTCTCTTGCATCGTGAGCAAAGGTCTGGTGTCATAGCCCATAACATATGGCAAAGGAATATGCCCAACCGAAGGCAAAAGGTCAGCCATATAAACAATTGTTCTTCCTTTGTATTGAATCTTAGGAAGCATTTGTTTGTCTGTATGACCATCAGCTGTGATCACGTCAAAAGGAAGCTCTGTGCCCTTTTCAAGATCAACGAAATTCAAATGACCAGACTCTTCCATTGGCACAATATTTTCTCTTAAAAAAGATGCTTTCTCCCTTGGGTTTGGTTGAGTAGCCCATTGCCAATGGTCTGCGTTTGACCAATATTTGGCGTTTTTAAAATGAAGCGCCAACCGCCTTGGGTCTTCACCAACATAATCTACCCCACCCCCACAATGATCAAAGTGCAAGTGCGTAAGAAACATATCAGTAACATCATCAGGACCGAACCCAGCTTTTTTTAAGGAACCATCTAAGGTCTCATCACCGTGCAGATAATAATGGCTAAAGAACTTAGCGTCTTGTTTATTGCCTATTCCATTATCCACTAACACTAGCTGATCACCATCCTCTATCAAAAGGCATCGCATGGCCCAAGTGCAAAGGTTCTTTTCGTCTGCAGGATTAGTCCTTTCCCATAAACTCTTGGGCACAACGCCAAACATGGCACCTCCATCCAGTTTAAGGAATCCAGCATTGATCACATGTAGCTTCATAGGCTCGAAGTTATGAGTGAATCGAGGCGCGTGCAATGTTCAAGCATGATTTTATACTCTTGGTTTCTTGCATTCATGATATTGAAATAACTACCCATTAGGTTAATTGCTTTATTGCGCTTTAATGGTTCTGCACTCATGATTCTATCTTCACTTGGATGAAAAGTTATTTCATCCAATATGTAAGGGTAAATACGATTAGTCGTCAATTCTCTAACAAACTCATCAGACTTCTGGATCTTATCATATTCAATCGTATAGAATGCTACGATCTCCTGTCTTAACTTAAAATCAGAAAGGATCTTCAGGTCTCCAGAATTTATGAGTGATAAATAAGTGCCATTATTGGGACTGAAATATGGAGTGCTATACGTGCATGTGACATGCTGTCTTGAAAAGCGCTGGGCAGGTGCATTACTGTAAATAAACCCAAACAACTCCCCTGTAAGACCTAATATCTTATTGCTTGAATCGAGCACTGACTGAATTTGCTCAATGTCATTTTCAAGGTCAGATTTAAGTGCTTGAAGGTAGAGCAACTCTTCTCTATCCTGTTTCTTGATCTCAGCATATTTATCTACAGCAAAGGCAATTGATATGCCTAAAACCACCACAAATAACTCTTTAACATAGGTTATTAGCTTCTTCTTATCACTTTTCATAGTTGAGTGTTGAGCAAAAAAAAGTCATCCTATCGGATGACTTAATTTACAATTCGAATTCTGTTTATTCAACAACCTCGCCCATTCCTGAGAATTTTTCAATTCTCGTCTCAATGCGTTTGTCGTTGTCCATGGCCATCAAAGGCTTCAATTCTTCTAAGATCCTCTTTTTCAAGGTATCGCACATCCAGTCAGCGTCTTTGTGAGCTCCACCTAATGGCTCTTCTACGATACCGTCAATGAGGCCAAAGCCTTTCATATCGTCAGCGGTTAGCTTAAGTGCTTCTGCAGCTTGCTCTTTGTACTCCCAGCTTCTCCACAAGATAGAAGAGCAAGATTCTGGTGAGATCACAGAATACCAAGTATTCTCAAGCATAAGCACCTTATCACCAATAGCGATCCCCAATGCTCCACCTGAAGCACCCTCACCTATAATGATACAAATTACAGGAACCTTCAACATGAACATTTCTTGGATGTTCTTAGCGATGGCCTCACCCTGTCCTCTTTCCTCTGCTTCTAGACCTGGGAAAGCACCTGGAGTGTCAATTAAAGTGACTATAGGCTTATTGTATTTCTCTGCCATTTTGAAAAGCCTTAGGGCTTTCCTGTAACCTTCGGGGTTGGCCATACCAAAATTACGCATCTGGCGTTGCTTGGTATTTCTTCCTTTTTGCTGGCCGACAAACATCACTGTTTGACCGTCCAATGTTCCAAATCCTCCAACCATTGCTTTGTCATCCTTCACAGTTCTATCACCGTGAATTTCAACAAAGTCATCAGTCATTTTATAAATGTAGTCGAGTGTATATGGTCGCTCTGGATGACGAGAAAGCTGTACTTTCTGCCAGCGCGTTAAATTTTTATAAGTTTCTTTCTTTAGGCTGTCGATCTTTTTTTCTAGAGATTTAACATCTTCCGAAACGTCTACTTTGCTGTTTTCAGCAAGTCTTTTCATTTCAGCCAGTTTCTCTTCTAGATCCACAATGGGTTGTTCAAATTCCAAAAGCATTCCTCTTGATTAGTTTTGAAGCTACAAACATAAATATTAAAGTGCTATCGTTACTACTTTATTAAATAAAAACAACTCAATAGGTTCTTACGTCTTTCAATTGAACTTTTTGATTGTATTTTTATCTATCCATGAACTCAAACACTTTAGACAGCAATGTCAGGTCCATTAAGAATGTCCTTTTATTCTTTTTGGCCATCATTGTGATTTTTTTGATCAAAACGCTATCAGGGCTACTTATTCCTTTGGCCTTCGCAATTTTCATTGGGCTTCTTCTCGAACCAATCATTCAATTTTTAACCAAGAAAGACTGGCCTTATACCATCAGTATAACTGTGATTACGGTGCTCACTTTAGGTTTCTTATTTCTTGTTGGGCTAATCGTTTTTGATACCGCAGGTCAAATATTTCAAGAGAAAGGAAAGCTTCTCTTTCAAATCAATCAGAAATTCGAAGAAATATTAGCTGAACTTTCATTTATACCGGGAGTCAGTACATTAGAAACAGACGGGCTAATTGAAACGCTCAATAATTTGATCTCAGTAGAATTTCTAATCAATACTTCCGGAATAGTCGCGGGACAACTAGGGACCTTTACATTTAACTTTGTACTCTCTGCTATTTACTTGATAGCAGTACTGGGCTCAATTGTGAGGTATGAGAAATACATAGATTATCTGGAAGGTGATGACGATCGTAAAACCAAACTGCTCGATTCTTTTATACAAGTAAAAACCTCCATCGTTAGCTATATGAAAGTTAAGTTTTTGACTAGCTTTTGTACGGGTGTATTCTTTGGTGGGCTCAGCTGGATCTTCGGGATAGATTTTGCCTTATTCTGGGGCTTCTTGGCCTTTATTTTGAACTTCATTCCGACAGTTGGCTCAATAGTAGCCACGATACCTCCTACCTTATTAGGACTAATTCAGATAGAATCTAGTGGTACCTTCTTCCTGTTTATGGTTTTGCTCATAGCTACACAATTTACCTGGGGAAATATTATAGAGCCCTTACTCATGGGAAGCTCCATTGCGCTGAATACAGTTACCGTTATTTTGGGACTTGTTGTTTGGGGTTACATTTGGGGAGTTGCAGGTATGCTACTTTCCGTTCCGCTTATCGTATTGGCCAGAGAGATCTTGGCGCAAAACCCAGACGCGGACATGTTGGTGAAACTGATGGGAAGAAGTCGATTGAAGAAGAAAAACACCTAAATATTGGAAGAGAATACATTTCAATACGAGCATCAGGCCATGGCGACCTACTTCAAGCTCGTGATTATGAATGAAGAAGAGAATTATGCCATCAGTTCATCTGATCAAGTTTTTACCTTGATAGACGACATGGAGAAACGACTCAGTCGTTTTATACCAGATAGCGAAATAGCTCGGATCAACAGAATGAAGCCTGGAGATCAACTGGCTTTAGATTTTGAAACTTGGGAAGTCATGAAAATAGCTTTTTACGCCAATCAATTAAGTGGAGGTTCTTTCGATATTGGCGTTGCTCATCAAATGGATATTTTCCGTGCTACCAAGCAGGGTATTCTCAATGAATTCGAGATGAACAATGCCTTGATCAAAGCTCAAGAGAAGAAAAGCAATAGTGCTTTTTATCTAGACCCTGACAAACCCCTTATAATTTGCGGAGAGCCAGGCATGCAATTCGACCTTGGAGGGATAGGAAAAGGTTATGTACTCGATAAAGCGAAAGAATTACTTGAAGAACTAGACATCAAGACCTTTAGCCTTAGCGCTGGAGACAGTACCTTACTTTTGTCGAATGATGCAGATGTTCAGCCTTTTTGGAAATACCCCGTAAGTGCCAAATTGGAGCAGCAAGTTTTAAAACTGAGCAATGTATCGGTCAGTGCGAGCGGGACGTATTACCAAGGGAAGCACATTTTCGATCCTCGATCTGGTCAGAACGACTTTAACGCACTTTATGACATGACTTGGGTTGCGGCTAAAAGCGCTGCTATTTCGGATGCCTTTTCGACAGCAGCCTTCATGCTTTCTGTCGCGGAAATGGGCACTTGTATCGACAGTTCCGATGATATTATTTGGATGGCTTATTCCAGGGACGGAAAGCTTCATTTTATTGGAAATGAAGATTTAAATTAGGATTTTTAACGATAACAATGCTTTAACACCTGGCATTGAAAATTGCATGAATATGGAAAACTCGAATAGAAGAAATTTCATGAAGAAATCCACACTTTTAGGTACCGGCTTGATGCTGGTCAATCCTTTCAACATTACTGCGAAACCATTGAAAGCGGCAGACAAGGTAAATATTGCTGTTGTTGGTTGTGGTGGCCGTGGTGGGGGTATGATCTTCAGTAATATCCCAAAAATACCTAGTGCCAACCTAGTGGCTGTTTGTGATGTAGTAGAAAGTCGAAGAGAAAGAGCTAAAGAACGCTTTAATGCCATGTATGATGGCAAAGTGAAAGCATATGAGGACTTCTATGAAATGCTTGAAAAAGAAGACCTTGACGCAATTGCAATGGCTACACCTGACTTTTGGCACGCGCCACACGCGATTGCTGCCTTGGAAGCAGGTATTCCTGTATACTGTGAAAAAGCAATGTCAAACAATATTGAGGACGCAAAGTCAATGGCCAAGGCCATGAAAGATACTGGCGTGATGCTTCAAATTGGTAGACAAAGAAGGTCTAATGACAGATATAGATTTACAAAAGAGGTTCTATTGGATCAAGAGAACATGTTTGGTCGTTTGACACATGCTATTGGACAATGGAATAGATCAAAAATCTGGACACAGCAACCTAACAAGAACGATAGGCTCGACCTTGATACACTCAAAAAGTATGGCTTTGAGTCAATGGACGAGGTGTATAACTGGAGAAACTATAAGCGTCTTGGCGGTGGAGTTGTTTCTGATCTAGGTTCTCACCAGATCGACATCTTTAACTGGTTCATGGGCGCATTCCCACACACGGTTTATGCAACAGGGAACAATGATTACTTTGGTCTTGAGCAGGCAGACACAATGGCGACAATTCTTGAATACGATACGCCAAATGGACCTGCAATTGGGATATACGAGAATATCTCAAATTCTAGAGCAAAAGGTGTTTTCGAAAGCTTTATTGGTGATGAAGGTACATTTAATATCGCTGAAGGGCCTGGCAATAATATCTATAGAGAATCAAGAATTCCAGCCAATAGATGGCAGAAATACATCGACAAAGGCTATATCGCTAACCTAGCAGATATGGAAGAGTATAAAGAAAAAGAGCAGGGTGACTCGGGTATTAAGGCAACTGCCCCTCAAATCTCTTATGACATCAAAGACATGAGTGGCATGAGCAAGGTTTATAACATGCAGTCTCACACAGCTCACCTTTATAACTTTGTAGAATCTGTAAGAGGAGAAGAAACTTTGAACTATGACGCAATTGAGTCATATAGATCAGAGGTATGTATCTACAAAATCCATGAAGCCATTAACGCAGGTGGCAGTAGAATTAAAATCGACCCGAGCGAATACGAAGTGTAAGTCAACCATATTCATATATAAAGCCCAGCCGTTTGGTTGGGCTTTTTCTATTTATTGACCTTTCCTATCTTAAGTATTTAATAAGGTGCAACACTTCAAGACCATATCATTATACTGTGAAGGCATTGGGATCAAACCTTCAAAACACCCTCACTTCGATATTAGAAGTTTTGAAGAGAACATGGCTTCTGTTCACCCACAAATGCCAGTATTTCGTCATGAGTTTTATGCGATAGCCATAAAGGCTGACGGAGACGGTAAAGTCATCACTGGACAGTTCACCGATTTTCCTGATGGGGCATCGCTATTCTTTAACACACCATTTCAATTGCTATCATGGAATATTGTACCAAACTGGACAGGCTATTATATCATGTTCAGCCAAGACTTTATCGCGCAATCAAATGTACTGGCAAACCTACTTGACCTCTTCCCCTTTCTTAAGATGGACAAGTCTATACCATTCAATATTCCAGAAAGCCGACTCCAATCTATCCTTAAGATTTACGAAGCAATCTGGGAGGAGTACAATGGTTCGAAATCAGATAAATTCCAATTGATCGAAGCGCAAGTCTATCTTTTACTCATGCAGGTAAAATGACTATTTGAGGAACAAGTGGATGGCGAAATAGCCAAGGCCGACATCAAGTCCGCCAATTTGAAACTTCTCCAAGGTGATTCTAAAGATGATATGCACTTGCCGATTGCAGGTTTTAACCCCATGGCTGGATCACATACCTTAATGAAGCTGAAAGAATTGATAGGGCTTGATGTGGAAAAGCGAATGATAGAGCACTTGGGCACTTTTCAGGAGAGTTTTGATGATGCGTACAATTTAAAAGTTGCTATTAACCTGATTGATGATATCGGTGGGTCTTGGTCTGATCGATTGATCACCGACTACAAGAATAAATTCGATAACTCGGGTTTATTAAATCGGAATTTCTGTGTTGTACCCTGCTGGACTAGCGAGACATTCGATATGAGCATAATTTTAAAAAGAGCCACTCAATGTGTCATAAGAGCCCAATTTCAATTTGAATATGGGATAGCCAAAACCCTTCTAGAGCAAATCAGGCAAGAGCAATCAGCTGAATTAAGCATTACAGGAGCAACTCCAAGTGAGCAAACGATGGCTTTCATCAAGGAGAATCAAAAGGAAGACAAGGAAGCGTTGCTGGTCAGTTTTTGGTATGGGAAAGAGGTTATAGAAACACTGAACTACCCCAATATTGATCTAGAACAGAAAGGAATTGATCTAGACCTCGATAAAGTGATGAGCTCAATTTGAACTCAGTCTAGGATCAAACGTCCCAGTCTTTTTTGTGGCTAGAGATCTTCTTATTTGGAAGAACGAATGAAGCTGCGATGGCAGCGATAAATAAAGCAATAACTACAATAATGAACATATCGAAATATTTGCTGCGAAGATGCGAAGAAAGGTGTTCTAGTAAAAGAAAAGTCTGAAAATTGTTAACAAAAAAAGCCCGATCAACTACAGATCGGGCTTCCTTTTATCCATCCTTATCTCTTATCTAATGGCAACTTTGATCTCTCCCCCACCAGCAACATTTACTTGCTCATCGTAAAGGAATAGGTTTAGGTCAGCATCAGACTCATTGAGTATGATTGCTTCTGTCTTAGTTGCTTTAATTGTCAAGTTACGTCCTCTGAACTTGATATGGAAAGAGTATCCGTCCCAGTTCTCTGGCAAAATTGGCGAGAAGTATAGTTTACCTTCTCTCACCCGCATACCTGCAAATCCCTTTGCAAATGCCATCCATGTCCCTGCCATTGATGTCGTATGACAACCATCTTCTGTGTCGTTGTTATAGTCATCTAAGTCAAGGCGAGCCGTACGCAAGTACATTTCGTAAGCTTTCTCCTTTCGACCCAACTTACAAGCAAGTATACTATGGACACAAGGAGATAGTGATGACTCATGAACAGTCATTGGCTCATAGAAATCAAAGTTCCTTTCTATGGTTTCCAAATCATACTCATCTTCAAAAAGATAGATTCCCTGAAGGGTGTCAGCTTGTTTAATGAAACAAGACCTGAGAATGCGATCCCAAGACCAGTTTTGGTTAATCGGTCTCTGACCTTCAGTAATATCATCTACAGGCATTAGTTCTTTGTCCAAGAAGCCATCTTGCTGTAAGAAGACACCTTTCTCTTCATCGTAGCCCATGTACATATTCTCAAGAATATGCTCCCAACTTTCAGTTTCTTCAGCACCATTAAAGTTGAGTTTGTCCATCAAAGCAGAAAGCCTTGCATCTCCTTCATATTTCTTTATGCCCTCAAGTGTATACTCAAGCGTCCAGAGTGCCATTTTACTGGTATACCAGTTATTGTTGACGTTATTTTCGTACTCATTCGGACCAGTAACACCATGCATCACATATTGTCCTTTGTCTTTTGACCAATGTACTCTTTGTGCCCAGAATCTTGAGATCGCGATCAATACCTCTAAACCATAATCGATCAAATAATCTTCATCGCCATGGTAATTGATGTAATCATAAATTGCGTAAGCAATAGCACCGTTTCTATGGATCTCTTCAAAGGTAATCTCCCACTCATTATGGCATTCTTCACCATTCATTGTTACCATTGGGTAAAGAGCAGCTCCATCGGTAAAACCAAGCTTTTCTGCGTTCTCAATGGCTTTCTGTAAGTGTTTATACCTGTAGAGCACCAAGTTTTTAGATACTTCAGGGTCTGAAGTTGCTAAGTAGAATGCCAGACAATATGCCTCAGTGTCCCAATATGTACTTCCACCATATTTCTCACCAGTGAAGCCTTTAGGACCAATATTTAGTCTTTCGTCCTCTCCTGTATAAGTTTGTTGTAATTGGAAAATATTGAACCTAATTCCTTGTTGAGCAGAAACGTCTCCTTCGATAACGATATCTGATTTCTCCCATTTAGAAGCCCATGCTGCTTTATGCTCATCTACTAAAGCATCAAAACCTGTTTCTATAGCAGCAGCAACCTCTTTACGACATACATCCACCAATTCATTCTTTTCAAAATACATGGATGATATGTTAGCCGCGTATTTGAATACGGTGAAAGGCTGACCTTCTGCAACAGTACCTGTTTCAGTTACTTCAACATACTTTTCTCTTTCTAAGGCAGATCTACCTCCTGAAGTCCAACCGCCATCGATCTTGAATTCCATGCCAGTAGCTACCCAGAAATCGGTTTTCTTGGTACTTGCCATCACATAAGAAAATTCTAGATCGGCACTCTTCTCTTGCTCGAGCCAGAATTTCTCATCGTAGTTTGAATCGGCATTCATCACATCAAAATCTACAGATGGAGTAATTGCCGCAGCACCGCTGAAGTTTAACGGAGTTACTTCATATGCAATCGCTCCAACCTTGGTACGTGCCATACTGCAAATTCTAGTTGACTCTACACGCACTTCTTTACCTGAAGGCATTTTGGCAATGAAAGTTCTCTTCAACCAACCTTCTTTCATGTTCAGTTCTCTTCGGAACTCTTTCACCTCACATGTAGCCAAGTCAAGTGCTTCTCCATCAAAAGAAACACCAATACCATTCCAATTGGCGGCATTAAGCACTTTTGCGAAATACTCAGGATATCCATTCTTCCACCAACCAACACGGGTTTTGTCTGGATAATAAACACCTGCTACATAGTTTCCTTGGAGGGTCTTACCACTATAAGCCTCCTCAAAATTGGCGCGCTGGCCAAACATACCGTTACCGATACTGAAAATACTTTCAGAGATCTCATTATACTCAGGTACGAAGCCTTCTTCAATGATTGACCAAGGATCGTGCTTGATGTAATTTTTCATCTTTATAGATTTTCTAAGGTTGTTAAATCAACTTTTGTCATGTTAGGAACCACTAGATCAGCGTCTCCTAGAACTTCTTCTTCTCCTACACCGATACACTTCATTCCACCTGCATTAGCAGCGGCAACTCCAGAGATGGCATCTTCAAAAACCAAACACTCATTTGGAGCAAAACCAAGGAGCTCTGCCCCCTTTAAAAAGACCTCAGGATCAGGTTTAGAATGGGTAACACCGTTACCATCCACAATGGCATCGAATCTATCAGAAAGGCCTACAGCCTTTAAAATCGTAGGTGTGTTCTTACTTGAAGAACCAATGGCTTTTGGAATACCATTGGCCTCAAGAAGGGCTAAAAACTCATTAACGCCAGGCAAGATATCAGCGGGAGTCATTTTCGAAATGATGTCCACATAGACCTCATTCTTTTTTTCTGTCAATGCTATGATTTCTGTATCCTCCATGGTTCTATTACCCATGGAAAGTATGTTCTTCATTGACTGTATCCTACTGACGCCTTTTAACTGTTCGTTATCTTTTTCATTGAATGGAATTCCTAACTCATCAGCAATAGATTTCCATGCGATATAGTGTGCAGGGACGGTATCAACTATGACACCATCCAAGTCAAAAATGCAAGCTTTAATATTCATCAAAAATTGGGGTAATTATTCTTCATCATCTCTTCCGTCTCCTCCAGGCTCTTAAATACCTCAAAAGTAGTTCCTTGCGTGCGCTGAGCACCCAATGCATTGGCGTACATAGCTCCTAAAATGAAGTTATCGCCTCCATCCATTAGACCATAGGCCAAGCCACCGGCAAATGAATCTCCACAACCGGTTGTATCCACTATATGCTCCATGTAGATAGAATTCACAAATTCTTCTTTCAATTCACCATTAGGCTTGGTGAATACTTTGCAACCAGTAGCGTCAGTCGTCACGATCAAAGCTTTAGGTCCTCTATCTAAAATATAGTCAGCCATAGGCCTCAGGTGCTCCTGGCCAATATCATCCAAAATATCTGTAAGCTCTTCTTCTTTGTACTCGTTCTTGTACCAAGTACACCAAGACTCCTCTAGATTCATTTTGAGGACATCGATATATGGTAGCCAAAGGTCTCGCTCTACCCAAAACTTCTTGTAACGCTCACCATTGATCGCCATGGTATGGGTTGGCCCGTGTCCATCGAAAATGATGGTTCCGTCACTGTGCTCCTTTAGGTATTTTAGTGTATCCAAAACAATCTCATGATCGGTTATGGGCACAAATACAAAGGCATCACAATCCAAAAACGGGGCCATGTCTTTCGGCATAATTGGATTCATGAAAGCAGTTTGCCTTTCTTCTCTAAAGTTTTGGTCGATAAACTTAAGTTTGATCACATCACCAGTGTCCGATTCATCGGAAACACCTGACATATCAATTGCTGGGTAAGGAGCGAAAATCTCCTGAACAGCAGGCATATCTTGCTTTCTGATATGTGAAACAGGATACACTGTTCCTTGACCTTCGAGAAGTCTAGCCAAACCGATTGTTGGGTGTGTAATGCATCCATATTTCTCAATCACTTCGCCTCTATGCGTAGTAATATGATCTCGAGGAATTGGGCCAATAACGGCCACTTTGGCTTGTTTTTCCATTTTAGCTGAAATATATCCAGAGTGCTATAATGATGACTAAAAGAATAACTGTTAGTAAAGTATCTAATTTTTTACCTGAAGACTCAGTCTTCACCTTTCTGTCGTAAGTGATGCCCTCCACTTTTTCAGGTGTAGGCGGTTCCGTCATCAAAGAGACAATGACCAGAATTGCGCTACAGATCACGAATAAGAATATTGCAATATGTAAGAAATTAATGGTGGCAAATTGATGCAAGAATGAACCTTCGGTTAAACCGTCTTTATTTAATTCGAGAATAAACCTGAATGCTCCGAGTACAAAACCGGATAAAAGAGCAGCCATAGCTCCTTTTGCATTAAGTCTTTTAAAGAAGATCCCTAACAAGAAGACAGCGGCAATTGGCGGTGAAATGTAACCTTGAACACTTTGTAAGTAAACGAACAATTGGTCAGAAACATTTTCCATAAATGGAATCCATGCCAAGCCAATACCTACCATAATTACGGTTGCAATTTGACCAATGATCACTAGTTTCTTTTCACTCGTGTCAGGCTTCCATCTTTTATAAACGTCAATAGTAAATAGCGTTGAGCAAGAGTTAAAAACGGAAGAAAGTGAACTCATCAGGGCGGCAAGCAAACCGGCAATAACAAGACCTCTTACACCTGCAGGTACCATATTTTTAACCATCACGATTAAAGATTGGTCATTGCTTTCAAGGGCAAAAACTCCTTTTTGAGACAAAGCGTAAGCAATAATACCTGGAACTACAAAAAGGAAAACCGGTAACATTTTCAAGAAACCACCAAAGATTGTTCCTTTTCTAGCCTGCTCAATATTTCTGGCAGAAAGTACTCTTTGTACGATATACTGGTCAGTACACCAATACCATAAACCCAGAATTGGAGCACCAAAGAGAATACCTGTCCAAGGGAAATCAGGGTGATCCATTGGCTGCCACATATCAAAGTAGCTATCTCCCACTGTTGCTTTAAGCTCTCCCCAGCCACCTAATTCCGATAAACCAAAAGCCGTTACGGCCAAAGACCCTCCGATCAATACAAACATTTGAATCATGTCTGTATAAAGCACTGCCTTGAGCCCTCCGAAAATGGTGTAAATACCAGTGGCCACAACAATGATGATGGCTCCAGTCCAGAATGGCACTCCAATAGCTTCGAATACTATACCTCCTGCAGCAATTGTTACTGATATCTTAGTAAGTACATAAGCGATAATTGAGATCCAGGATAAATATGTTCTAGCAGCAGGAGAATATCTTTTCTCAAGGAATTCAGGCATAGTGAAAACACCTGATCTTACATAGAATGGAACAAATACCCAGCCTAGAAGCAGCAACATGAAACCAGCCAAAATTTCGAACTGACCAACGGCTACACCAGAACTTGCTCCACTACCAGCCAAACCAACTAGGTGCTCAGAACCAATATTAGAAGCAAAAAGCGAAGCACCGATAACGAACCAGCCGACATTTTTACCACCTAAGAAATAATCTGAAGATGAGGCGTTTACTTTTTCTTTGAATGTTGCCCAAGCGGCAATTCCGAAAACAATTACAAAGTACCCGATCAAAAATGCATAATCGAGCCCAACGAGGTCTACCATAAGGATAAAAGTTAAGGTTGAGCTTATAATTTACAACTTATTTCAAGTCGTAGACGCGAACATAGTCAATTTCCATGCTGTTCGGAAAGATATCGTTTGCAATACCCTCTTTACCGCCCCAGGAGCCACCAACGGCTACATTTAATATCAAATAAAAGGGATGATCAAAAGGCCAATCGTCACTACCATTGCCAGTATTCTCGAAAGTGTGATAATGTTGATCATCTAAATACCAATCAATTCTATTCTCTCGCCATTCTACTGCAAAAACATGGAATTGCTCGGAAATATCTGGAACCTGAATTGAATTATTTTTCTCAGTCTTTTTCATGTGGTTGAAAGACTGTGTATGGATGGTCCCCCAAAGAACGCCTTGATCATAACCAACATGCTCCATAATGTCTATCTCGCCACTCTTTGGCCATCCGCCATATTTATTGTTGTCAGGTAACATCCAGATGGCAGGCCAATTACCTCTTCCTTTCGGTATTCTTGCCCTGACCTCTATCCTACCATATTTCCAAGCCGCTTTGCCCTGCGTTACCAATTTGGCTGAGGTATAGTCACTCGTGCCTTTTGATTCTTTTAAGGCAGTAATGATCAATACGCCATCTTTTATCTGAACATTTTCTGGTCGGTCGGTATAGTATTGCAATTCTTGGTTACCAAAACCACAGAGGCCTGGGCAGCCGTTTCCAACAATGGCCTTCCACTTTAAAGGATCTAATTCTTTCCCATCGAACTCATCGTACCAAACAAGTTCTTGTGCATTTGAAGCAAAAAAAAGGACACTAAAAATAAGTGTCCATATACTATTAGATTTTGTCATTACTTCTTCTCGTAAACTCGGACATAATCAATTATAAACTCTTGAGAATCAATAGAAGGGTCAATTGCCCCGCCCATTCCTCCGCCCATAGCAAGGTTTAGGATAATATTTTGTGGCTTATTGAAAGGCCATTCCAACTCATCCTTAGTCTTGTCATATGTATAGTAGTGTACATCATCTACAAAGGCTTTGATCTCTGTAGGTGTCCACTCAATGGCATATGTATGAAAGGCATTGACCATATCTTTGATATCTGTGACTGCTGTGATATGAGTGCCTTCCTTAAAGTAATATGTTCTAGTATGACACGACCCATGGTTGATTCCATCTCCAGTTTCGTCATCTATTTCACTCCCTACACATTCCAAAACATCAATTTCACCACAATACGGCCATGAAAGCTCATCCACATACTCATCGCCTAGGAACCAACCAGCAGCCCAAGTACCATCTTTGCTCGGCACCTTTGCTCTGAAAACATATTTACCATATAGAAAACTGGTTTTCCCTCTAGTAGTCATTCTTGCTGAAGTCCACTCTTGACCCATGTCATTTTTACGCGCTTCTATGATCAAGTTGCCATTTTCAACTCTGGCATTTTCTCTTCTATTGTCCGTATAGTACTGAGGCTCATTATTACCCCAACCCCAATTACCTACATCGTAAGTCCATTTTGATTGGTCAGGAGCTCCGTCTGTATCGAATTCATCTGACCAAACCAGATTCCACTCTTCTCCATCCACAGCTTGCGTCATTGATGAAGGTGTAATTTGGTGATCGATCATTTTTGTGATGAGTATTTTATCGACTTTCAAGCCCTTACCGTAGGCGTGCAGCTTGATCGGATGAGACCCTGCATTTAGTGGACTTCCATCTTTTCCGATTACCTCACTTCCATTGAAGTTGATTGCACCCGTGATGTTGTAGGTTCTGCCATCTTTATTGTTGTAATAATCTTCTAGCCAAACAGACCCATCACCATCAGCTACAACTCTTACTTTATAACGGCCAGGCTCCTTGATCTCTACATCATAGGTTAGCCATCCTTCGTCACTATTTAAAGTCGCCACATCGCTCAAATTCCAGTCACCGTCAGTACCATTAGCCTGAACAACATCAACAATATAGTCTGCACTATAATCGAGGGTTTGTTCACAGCTAATGATCACTAGACAGGCAAAGAGGCATATTACTGACTTTTTCATACAATCACTTTTTAACTAAAATTGCCTCCAATTCTTCTAAACTCTTACCTTTTGTTTCTGGCACCTTTGCGATGATAAAGACCAAGCCTATGACTGCAAAGGCACCATAAATAATGAATGTCAGAGAGCTTCCAATATTAGAGAGCTCCCAAGGGAATACTGACTGGACCCCTGCACTCACCATTGAATTGACAAACCCAACGAATGAGATGGCGATGGCCTTGATCGACAGTGGGAATAATTCAGAGAATAATACCCACATCACAGGTCCGAGCGAAATAGCGAAAGACGCTATAAAACCTATTATTCCAACTAGAATCAAACTAGAGCTGATATCAATAGCTGCTGTAATGAGGTCTGCCTCCACTTTTTTAGCCTCCTCATCACCCAATATTTCTTTAAGCTTATTTTTATAAGCTACATCGTTTTCAAAAGGTTGATCTGTAATTCCTTCAAGCTTAGACTTGTCTACGTCAATGGTTAATGCAGCAAGGTTTTCGCTTTTTAGCTCATAAGTCGCTTGGCTGAAACCAAAACCTATCAAAAACATAAAGAAGGCAATCCCGCTTACACCAGCTACCAAGAGCTTCTTTCTTCCAAGCTTGTCTATATATAGCATGGCGAAAATGGTAAAAACCAGATTGACTAAACCAACAATTATGGCTTGTCTAAACGCTGCATCTGTTCCGCCACCTGCTTGTTCAAAGATCATGGGTGCATAGAAAAACACAGAATTGATTCCCGTAATTTGTTGTAAAACCCCAATGACCAACCCTATGATCAGTACAAGGCGTACTGCGGGTTTAAACAGAGCGCTCAGTGGTGTTTTTTGCTGTTGTGAATCAGCAGCCAGTGTTTCTTTAACAGCTTGAATATCTTGTTTAGCTTCCTCTTCATCTCTAAAGAGTGACATTACTTGAACAGCTTCTTCATCGCGACCTTTCATGGCCAACCATCTAGGACTTCTTGGCACGGCATACAGCCCAAAGAAATACAAGACCGCAGGAAGCGCCTCTAAACCAAGCATCCATCGCCAATTGTGTTCTCCAATGCCAAGCATTTCGACCCAGCTCGCATCGGAATCTCCTAGTGAAAGAATCCAGTAGTTTGAAAAATATGCCAGCGAAATACCAATAACAATATTTAGCTGATTAAAGGACACCATCTTCCCTCTGATCTTTGGGGGAGCAATTTCAGCGATATACATCGGAGCAAGTATCAAAGATGCTCCAACACCAATACCTCCAAGCATCCTGAAGATCAAAAACAAAGTGAAGTTTGGCGCTAATGCAGAGCCAACTGCCGAAACTGTAAAGATTACTGCGCAGGCTTTGAGAACGATTCTTCTTCCAAAGCGGTCGCTTATTGGACCTGAAAAAAGCATTGCCACTGCTGCAATAAAAGTGAGTGAGCCAACAGAAAGTCCCAGCTGGGCGTCTGAAAGGTCAAAATCTATCTGAACGAACTTGTTTACCCCAGAAATCACTGAAGCATCAAATCCCATCAGTAAACCACCTAGGGCAACAATTGCTGCTACCCTAGCGGTAAATCCTGATTTACTAGCCATAGTATTAGGTTAAGGTTGAGAAATAACTAGCAGAAATTAATTAATTCTGCTGGAAAACCCTGATGTAATCAACTATCAAATGTTGTGGAAATGAAGTTGTCGCATCAGGTGCTCCTGGCCAGTTGCCACCAACCGCTAGGTTGATGATAAAAAAGAATCCATTTCTGAATTCACTCAGTGCCGAAGGCGTGGTATCTATCACATTGTACTGAACATCGTTCACGAACCATCTGATTGAAGACTCATCCCATTCAATAGAATAAACATTGAATTCATTCTGGGCTTGTCCAGCATTCAATCGAGTACTTCTACCAAAGTTTGCGTATTGTCCATTTTGGTCCCAATGCACAGTACCATGAATTTCATTCTCACGGTTTTGTCCTCCTACCATTTCCATGATATCTATTTCGCCACATGCAGGCCAGCCAACAGTATTGAAATTATTACCAAGCATCCATAGTGCCGGCCACATTCCTTGGCCTTCAGGAAGAACTGCTCTTATGTCTATACGTCCGTAACGATATACCTGCTTTCCTTGAGAAATGATTCTTGAAGAGGTATAATCACTGCTTCCAAAGCTTTCCTCTTTGGCAGTAATCACTAAATGTCCGTCTTGAAGTGTAGTATTTTCTCGTCTGTAGTATTGAAGCTCATTGTTACCCCATCCTCCTGAACCAGTTCCGGTTTCAAAAGTCCAGTTTTGAGTGCTTAAGCTTGTTCCATCGAAATTTTCCTCCCAGGCGAGAGTCATTCCGTCATAAGAAGTTGGAGAAGTTGCTCCTCCAGTAGGAATCTCAATCTCAGTTTCATTGTTACCTCCGTCATCGCTTTGATCATCGTCTCCGGAGTCCCCGCATGCCCATACGCTCAATAATGTGAGTGCAAATCCAAGTCTCAATAAAGCTTTCATAGTGTGAGAGTAAAAGATTAGTCAGGCACCTAACTCCACACTATGAAAAGTGGAGTAGGCGCCTAAACTAATTATTGAGCTTCTTTTATTGCTTCACTAGGTTGAATACCCAGTAGGCAGTTGTTCCACCTGCATCAGGGAACAACACTCTTAATTCCATTGTAGTATCTGTTACGTTCAATGCCTCGTAAGAAACGCTAGCAGGATAAGCATCTGCAGCCAATTCTTGACCTAGCTGACCGTCATTAGTCACTTTTGCTAAACCGATGTAAGCACCTTGTCCTGATACAACTAGGTTAGTACCATCGAAAGTATATGTGAATGAACCATCAACAAATGGAGCCACTGGTGCCTGACATCCATCACCAGTTCCAGCTTGCCAGTTTTCTACCCAAGTATCAGCACCTGCAACGTAGTCATAGCTACCATCACTGTTAAAAGTCCAAGTATCGTTCATTTGGCAAGCTCTAGCAGCTACATCACCACCAGTAAGACCCCACCAGTATACATCATTGATGAAATCACCTACGAAATAAGTGTTATCCTGTCCAGACAATGTCCAAGTACCCGTGATATCTGGAACATCAGCAGCAATAGTGAAATCAAGTACTTCAGTTGTACTGTTGTCATTTGAATCAAACGCAGTCACGTTCATGCTGTAATCACCTGCAGTAAGACCAGGAACTGTAATAGTTACTGTTGCAGCGTTATCACTTATCGTCTCAGATCCACTTGCATCTGTACCATTACTTACCACTGCCCAATCAAGTCTCGTCAGTGTGCTTATGTTACTGTCCTCTGTACCATCTGATACATTAATTACTACTGAGAAGGTCTCACCCTCAACAGTTCCGGTAGGCGCATCGAACGATACCTCAGGAGCACTGTCGATCACATCTACATCTGTATTTCCATTATCACATGCCGCTACCACCATTAGTGCAAATGCGGCCAACCCTAAATAAAATTTGTTTTTCATAGTGTTAGATTTTGTTCCAATGTCCTCTTCTCTTTACTTAAATACAAAACTAACACCCCTACAAGAATTACTCATTGGTAAAAAAATAACTCATCAATAACTCATCAACTCAAGTTAAATAGCTCATTTAATGGATTTAGAGAACTATTTCCAAATAAATTGAATACAACACTATAATTCTATAAATTGCTCACGAACATCTACATTGCCCCTGTGATACGCATCAAAACGCTACTGATATTCCTTCTTCTTATTCCTTCTTTAAGCACCCTATGTCAGGACGCGAAGTACGAAGCCATACCCTTTATAGAGAACTACAAAGCAGAAGAATATAATGCGGGTATTCAGAATTGGGATATCACGCAAGCTCAAGATGGCAGACTCTATGTTGCCAATAATTTAGGCCTGCTTGAGTATGATGGTTCGACTTGGAAAAACCACCAGATCAAATACGGAACCAAATTAAGATCGCTTTTGGCTGATGGAGAAATGATCTATGTCGGTTCTCAGAATGACTTCGGCTACTTTGCTCCAAATGAAACCGGACAGCTTCAATACACTTCACTGGCAGACTCCTTAGATCAAGAATTCAGGAGTTTTGATGAAACATGGAAAATTTACAGAGACAACGAATCGACCTATTTCTGTACGTTCAATAATATCTTTCAATACAAGGATGAAGCGCTCTCAGTGATTACGTCTAATCATTCATTAGAAATCTCTTTTCATGTAAACCATGAGCTATACATTCAAGAGTGGGAAAATGGATTGAGTAAACTGAACAAGCATCAGGAAATTCAGCTTTTAAACTCCGGTGAATTCTTTAAAACCAAAAGAATTTCTTCTATTCTCCCCTACTCAAAGAAGGAGTTACTCATCACTACATTCAACGATGGAATTTACCTCCATGCCGGAGGGGCATTCATACCTAAACGTTTTGATGGCCTTCCAGAGGACATGATCATCAATACTGCTTCAATACTCCAAAACGGAAAACTAGTAATTGGCACTCAAACTAATGGCGTTTTCATTATCAATGAACCAGAGCAAGATATTATGCACATCAACAAAAGCGCTGGCTTGATGGACAACACCATTAATTCTGTTTATGAGGATTCATCAGGAAGTCTTTGGCTCTCTCTTAACAATGGAATTTCAAGAATAGACCTGAGCTCACCTTTAAGTATCATTGATGAAAGATCAGGTGTTTCTGGCGCAGGATATGCAGCCCTCGAGGTAATGGAAAAGACCTTTTTAGGAACAAACAATGGCGCTTACCAAATCAGTAATGGCCATGTTAGTTTTATTGATGGCTCTGAAGGTCAAGTTTACAATATTCAAGAGCTAAATGGCGATGTGTATATAGGCCACCACAGAGGTTTAATGCTAGTTGAAAATGGAAAGGCCAAACTATTGTCAGATGAAAAAGGGGCCTGGAAACTTACACAGCACCCAGATTTGAGGGATAAAGCAATATTGGGCACTTACACTGGACTTAGAATATTTGACCTCAATAAACAGAAAGTAGTTCAAGAGCTTAATTCATTTACTGAAAGCTCCAGGGTAATGGCATTCGATGAAACTAGGTTGTGGGTAACCCAAGGTTATAAAGGAGCCTTTAGAGTAGAATTGAATGATAAACTTGCGATTATTGAGCAGCCTAAGCTTTATAATTCAAAGAATGGTTTTCCTACAGACTTTCTGATCAATGTGTTCGAAATAGATGGCCAACTGGTGTTTACCGGTGAAAATGGCTTTTATCATTATGACGAAGCGAGCGACAGCTTCCTTCCACATGACAATTTCAATGAACAAATTGGAGGAAATGCATCCATTGTAGACATGGATGAAGATCCATTTGGCAATATCTACTTTATAGAAAGAGATAAGATTGGAATGCTTACACCAAAAGTTGCTGGAGGCTACGATCTAAATATGAGCAGTTTTGGGTTAGCTAAATCTGAATGGAATGATGACCTTGGAAATATTACTGCCCTAAATAACAATGAAGTATTGCTTGGTGCGCGAGAAGGCTTTATTCTCTATGACAGAAGAAAAGACAATATAGAACGGTCCGAGCTAAAAAGTGCAATAGACGAAATAAAGATACTTGGCTTAGAAGACAGCATTCTATATAGCGGCCATGGCGAATTCAACGAAGAGAAGTTGACCTTCCCTTTTAGGCACAATTCATTGGGCTTTAAATTTTATGCAGCTGACTTTAAATCTGGGGATAAGACGCAATACCAATTTTTCCTTGAAAACTACCAGGAAGATTGGTCTGAATGGTCAACAACCAGCTATAAAGAATTCACCAACCTAAAGGAAGGGAAATATGCCTTCCACATCAGGGCAAAAAACTTATTCGATCAAGAAAGTGAGATTAAGACTTTCGAATTCACCATAAAACCACCTATCTATAGAACTACGGGCGCATATATCTTTTACTCCTCGGGTACGCTATTCCTGCTTTTCCTAGGTTTTAAAACGCTCGATTACAGACACAAAGAGGAAACTAAAGCATTAGAAAAGGCAAAGAATGAAGAACTCGAAGTAAAGGAAGAGGAGATTAAGGAAATCGCTGAACGATCTGAGAAACAATTGGATGACCTGAGAAGTCAAAAGCTTGAAGCCGAGCTTAAACTGAAATCGCAAGACTTGACCTCCTCGGCCATGCATCTTATTCAGAAAAACGAGCTACTCACCCAAGTCAAACAAACGCTCAAGGGGCTTGACAAAAATAGTCTGGACGCCACATCAAACAGTAAGCTCAGAAGTCTCGTGAGACAAATTGATAAAGACTTGGCTTCAGGAGAAGAATGGGCTCAATTTGAAAACAACTTCGATCAAGTCCATGGCAACTTTATAACAAGACTAAAAGAAGCTTATCCAAAATTGACTCCTCAAGAGATCAAGTTCAGTGCATATATAAGAATGAACTTGAATACGAAAGAGATCGCCAACCTGCTTAACATCTCAGTGAGAGGAGTAGAAATAGGGCGTTATCGTGTCAGAAAGAAGTTGGAGTTAGAGCGAAAAGACAACCTCAGTGATTTCTTGATGCGTTTTTAACGTGAAGAGTCACGAATCACCACCCTTGAATCAAATTTCTGATTTCTTAAATGTGGAGGAATATGTCTGTTCTGAATTACCTTGAACAATAATTCAGCAGCGGCCTCACCCATTTCCTCAGGTTCATGAGTTACACTTGTCAGGTTTGGCTCAACTATTTCGCATAGATTGCTATTACCAAATCCTACTACAGACACCTCTTTGGGAACATTGTAACCCATTTTCTTCAGCTTCAAAATGGCCTCTACTGCCAGCTCATCACTGAATGTAAAAAGGGCATCTGGCATATTGCTCTTATCTGCGAACATGCTTTCAATGATCTCATCATGCTTTTCATCAGGATCAGTAAAAACCACATAATTATCATTTATCTCATAATCATATGTTTTCAAAGCTTCAAGATAACCTTCATACCTTCTCTTACTGATACCAAGAATATTTGGACCACCAAGATGGGCTATTTTCTTGCGCCCTCGTTTGATCAAATGCTCAACAGCTTGAAACCCACCAGCGAAATCATTTGCCTCTACGGTAGGTGTATCAAAGCCCGGTGCGATTCTATCAAAGAATACGAAAGGTGTATCATAGGCCTCCAAAGTCTCAATATGATCATAGGTTTTCGTATCACTAGATAAAGAAAGAATAATCCCCTCGACTTTAGAAGATAGCAATGATTTCACCTGGTCAACTTCATTATTGTAGTCTTCGTTAGACTGACAAATGATCGTGAAGTAACCGTTGTCGCTTACAATCTTTTGGATACCATCAATGGCAGAAGCAAAGAAGCTAGAATTGATATGAGGCACTAAAATTCCAATTGAATTAGAGCGCTTCGTGCGAAGACCGGCAGCAATGAAATTGGCCTGATACTTCATCTCTTTGGCTTTCTCCGATACGAGCTTCTTCGTTTCTTCACTGATGTTCGGGTGATCATTCAGCGCACGAGATACTGTAGAAGGAGATATTTCCAGTGCATTTGCTATGTCCTTGATCGTAATGGCCATATTTAATTCTCTTTAGGTTGAGCGTGAGTTCCATCGCAATAAGGGAACTTTTTCGATCTTCCGCAACGACAAAAAGAAACAGTTTCGTGGAAAACTTCCTTGTCTTTACGGTTCTGCACAGTTGCCCCACCCTTGATGATCAAAGGACCTCTCGGAATTAAGTTCACTTCTACCCCACTATTATCAACTTCTTTGAATTTTACACCTTTGATGCTCAGCGCTTTTGAAGGACATTCTCTTACCAGTGTCACAATCTCTTCGGAAGTGGCTCCGGTCATGTCTACCCATGGCCTTTGCTGTAAATTAAACACTTTGGGTAAACCTCTCAGGCATATACCTGAATGTATACATTGATCCTGCTTCCAGACAACTGTCACCTCTCCATTTGTATATTCTTTCACCATTGGTTGATCAGAAATATTAATTATTTTACATATGTTTATTTATTATTATAGACATATTTATATTTATTCAATCGATTTAGTTCGTACTTAACGAATTCATTCCACACTTCCTGTTGCTCAAAATCTCTCCCATGCAGGGTTTCAGTATCATAAATGCTGGATTTGCGCTTGAACTCATCTAATAATAATTTGATCGTTGCACTATACTTAGAAATGTCTTTTTCTCCAGCCTTCCCCATCTCCTCAATCTGCTTTCTTAGTTTTCTTCCATAAAGTTCTGCTAAATCAAAATGCAATTTTTCGTGATCAAGCAAATCATTACTCCTCACGTTGGTTGTCCAACTCTCTTTTTTCACATAAAGCACACGCACCTGAAAATTAGGTTTACCATTTTTCATTCCACCTCTTACAGAATGAAATACGGTCGTTAAGGCAAAGTAATCCTTGTTGCCTGCCTCGAGGGGTTTATAAACAAAATCCGACCATTGAAGCGGACGTCCTTCATTCCATTCAATATATTCTGACGTATCCACCCTTAAAAAAGCCTGCCCATTCGCACCTAATGAACATGCCAGTAAAAACACAAGAAGAAAGAAGTACTTCACAATAATTAAGTAAATAATAACAAGACAGAATTCCTGAAGAAAGTTTAAATATAAAAATGCACAAGCTTCATCAATTCATTTGGCGCAATGTCCTGGTACTACTTTGGCCATAGAAAGAATTTACTTTTTGATTAATACTGCAATTACGAATATTATCATGAAAAAGACGAAGCTAGGTGAGTTCGAAGAACTGGTTTTGATGACGGTCATTGTGCTGCAAGAAGAAGCGTTTGGGGTCGAAATCAAGCGTGAATTAGAAGATCGCTTAAATGAAACCCTCAGTGTAGGTTCAGTACAGTCTGCTCTAAAGAGAATGGAAGAAAAAGGATTTCTCACCTCTGAATGGGGTGAAGCTACTCAAAAAAGGGGTGGAAAACGGAAGAGAATTTATTCTGCAACTCCATATGCAGAGCAGGTCCTTCAAGAAATGAAAGACATTCGCGCTAGACTTTGGGAAGCTATGCCAGGCCTTGCAACATCTAAATAGTGAACAATTTAAAACCACATATAACTCCTCCTCATTGGCCTTGGCGAATTCTAAAATGGTTTCTAAACAAGAGCTATTTAGAAGAACTACAAGGCGATTTAGAAGAGGTCTTTTATGATGATGTAGATCAATGCAACATAAGTAAGGCAAGAAGAAGGTACTTGGTCGGTACTATCAAATTACTTCGCCCTACCCTGCTGAAAAGTTATTTCAAAAAACAAAAACTCAATCAAATCGACATGTTAAAGCATTACATCTCAATCGCATTTAGAGGTTTTAATAGACACAAAACCTCCTTCCTTATCAACTTAATTGGCCTATCGACTGGTCTTGCCGCAAGCATTCTAATGTTGCTTTGGGTAAACGATGAACGTTCTGTAGATAAGTTCCATGAAAAAGACGACCAGCTCTATTGGGTCATGACTCATTTTCAATTGACTGATCAAATCGAAACTTGGGAATATACAAGTGGAAGAATGGGCAAAGCAATGCTTGAAGAGTTTCCCGAGGTTGAAGACGCTGTTTGGATAGGTAATGGAAGCTACAAACCTACTGGGGTAATTACTTTTCAAAACGACAACTTCGAAACTCATGGCCTTTTTGCTAGCCCCAATTTTTTCCAAGTCCTTAGCTACGAATTATTAAGTGGACAAGCACCAAGTGTGTTAAGCAGTAAGGACCAGATCTTACTTTCTAAAAGCAATGCAGAACGCATTTTTGGGTCAATTGCTGAAGCGATCGGGCAATCAATCGAAGTGGAGTCTCGCTTTTTCAATAAGGAATTTGTCGTGAGTGGAGTTTTTGACGACCCTCCCACTAATGCTACCCTTCAGTTTGAGTTTGTTGTTCATTACGACCTGTTAATTGATAGAGATAGATGGGCAAATGAGTGGAATGGTGGTTATGCTGAAAACTATCTGGTATTAAAAAAAGGAACCGACCTAAAGGCCTTTAATGCAAAAATTGAGAACTACATGGACGATAAAGTGAATAGTGAAAAGTTCACCACTTTCGTCATTAAATACTCTGATAGATATCTAAACGCCAATTACAAAGACGGCCAGCTGGTAGGTGGTAAGATATCAAGTGTGAAGCTCTTTACCCTTGTTGCAATCCTCATATTGGTGATTGCTTGCATCAATTTCATGAATTTATCGACTGCACAGGCCAACAAGAAAATGAAAGAGATCAGTGTTAAAAAAGCCATAGGTGCACAAAAGGCTTCATTGATCTTTCAATTCTTAACTGAAAGCGTTTTGATCACGCTCATTTCTTTCATGTTAGCGCTTGGATTGGTCTACTTATTATTGCCACAATTCAATGAGTTAACAAGTAAAAGCATTGAATTCGATTGGTTGAAGCTTGTGCCCAAAACTGGTCTTTTGGCCTTGAGCGTAGGCCTTTTAGCAGGAAGTTACCCAGCTTTTTATTTATCCGGTTTTCAACCCGTTCAAGTCCTCAAAGGAAAATTCAGCAACATCAGAGGAGAGTCATTTATTAGAAAAGGATTGGTTATCCTTCAATTCAGTCTAAGTATAATTTTCATCATTGGTGTGATTGTGATCAACAGACAAATTGAATTCACGCAAAATCAAAACCTTGGATACGATCGCCAAAACATCATCACCTTCGAGAGCAAGGGTCTCCACACTGAAAAGTTACTCTCGTTTGTAGATGCGCTCAAGGATATACCAGGCGTTGAAAGCGCTGGCAACATGGCAGGTGAATTCTTATGGGGAGAAGATTCTGGCAGTGGTTACTGGACCATTGAAAATCCAGATGGGCGAAACCACTTGTATAAATCCCCTAAGATGGGATACAATACAATCGAAACATTGAACTTAAAGCTAATAGAAGGAAGAACATTCGATAAGCGCTTCAATGACCAAGAAAATAGAATCCTCCTAAATGAAGCTGCTGTAAAATACCTTGGTCTTGAAAACCCTTCAGGGTCTATCATTAACTATGGAGAAAGTAATAAAAGAGAGGTTATCGGAGTGATTGAGGACTTTCAGTATGGCTCAATGCATGAAGCAATTGAACCTATGGTCATTAGGTTTAGAGAATGGGGCCGCAACTTTATCGTCAAGCTTACACCAGGTGCTGAGCTAGAAACACTCTCTAGGATTGAGGAACTATATGAAGAGTTTCACCCGAAATATGCATTCTCTGCCTCCTATTTATCTGATGATTATGCTGCCCTTTATGATTCAGAACAAAAGGAATCATCACTTTCCAATTATATGGCGGGAGTTGCGATCATCATTTCGTGTTTGGGCTTATTCGGTCTGGCAGCATTTACTGCTGAGAGAAGAACTAAAGAAATTGGAATTCGAAAAATTTTAGGTGCAAGTCAAAGAACAATCATTACACTGTTAACAAATAGCTTTACAAAAACTGTATTGATATCAATTGTGCTAGCCATTCCAATCGGCTATTTATTCGCAACCGAATGGTTAAAAAGTTTTGCCTACGCGATTGAACTGAATTGGTGGATTTTCGCAATAGCAGGTATTTCATGCCTATTAATTGCCTGGTTTACCATGAGTATTCAAGTCATAAAAGCGGCACGGGTAAACCCAACGGAAAGTCTTAGAAGCGAATAAGCTCGATTAGTTTTCTGCGAGGTACTCATGAACGAATTTGATTGCCATAGCCCCCTCACCTACGGCTGAGGCAACACGGTTCATTGCACCAGCTCTCACATCTCCTGCTGCAAAGACGCCAGGCTGAGAAGTTTCAAGCAACATAGGTTCACGTTGTTGTTTCCAATGGAGCTTGAAATTTTCTTCACCATTCAAATCTCGTCCTGTTGTAATAAAGCCACGTTCATTTTTGATCACCCCTTTACCTACCCAACTGGTGTATGGTCTGGCGCCAATAAAAATAAGAAGAGCACCTGCCGGTTTCTTCTCAACCTCCTCAGTATCCATGTTTTTCAAGGATACACATTCGAGGTAAGTCTCGCCATGTGCTTCTTCAATCACTGTTCTAGGTACCAAATGGATGTTTTCCGTACCACCGATCTGATCAATTAAATACTGACTCATACTTGAGGACAAATCGGGCTTTCGAATTACGATGTAAACATCTTTTGCAAACTTGCTCAGGTACATGGCCGCTTGACCAGCTGAATTTCCTCCGCCTGCGATGTAAACATCTTTGCCTTTACAGGCATGAGCTTCTGTTGTGGCGGCACCATAATAAATGCCTGCCCCAGTATAATTGTCAATACCCTGAGCTTCTAATTTTCTATACTGAACGCCCGTTGTAATGATTACTGCTTTCGTATGAATCTGTTCACCACTTTCAAGAATCACTTTCTTGTAATTGTCTTGTGATTCGATCCCTACCACCGTTTGAGGAGACAGAAATTCAATTCCGAACCTTTTGGCTTGAGTAATTGCTCTTTGCGTTAAATCAGCGCCTGAGAGACCTTTTGGAAAGCCCAAATAATTCTCAATTCTAGAACTTGTGCCAGCCTGTCCACCAGGTGCATGTTTCTCAATCAATAGTGTTTTTAATCCTTCAGACCCTCCATATACGGCAGCTGCCATACCTGCTGGTCCTGCACCGATAATCGTCACATCGTACATTTCTTCAGCTGCTGTAGACGAAAGACCAATTTTAGCACCAATTTCAACTGTAGAGGGGTTAGCCAGATGCGATCCATCTTCGAAGAAAACAGCTGGTAAATGCTGATCATTAAGTTCCGCTAGCTCCAATAACTCACGTCCTTTTGCATCGCTCATTACATCAAGCCACTGATAGGGTATCAGATTACCAGATAAGAAATCTTTAACTGCATGAGACTTCGGAGAATATTGATAGCCTACTATTCTAATCCCTCTAAAAACAGGCACATGACTAATTTGCCATTCTTGGAGCAAGTCATTTATTACAGGGTACAGCTTTTCTTGAGGTGGATCCCATGGTTTGTTCAGATAGTAATCTAGCTGCACATCGTTAATTGCTTTAATGGCAGCTTCTATATCAGAATATGCTGTTAATAAAACACGCTTGGCCATTGGGTAATGCGTTCTAGCTTGCTCCAAAAACTCTACTCCAGTCATTTCAGGCATGCGCTGATCTGACAGAAAAAGGGCAACCTCTTCTCCCCTCTTCTTTAACTCTTTGATAGCTTCCAAACCTTCTTTTGCCGAAGCTGTACTCATGACTCTGTAGTTTGACCGATACTCTTTTCGGACATCCCTCCTAATGGCGGCTAGTACTTGCTCGTCATCGTCTACAGTGAAGATTATAGGTAAATTGGCCATTTATAATTCTTATTGGTTGATTGGAAAGCAGAACTTAAAAGTGGTTTCTCCTGGTTTTGACTCAAGGTTTACCGTGCCCTTATGTTTTTCAACAATTTGCTTAACAGTTTCTAAGCCTAAACCCGTTCCCTTGCCGACATCTTTGGTCGTAAAGAAAGGGTCAAAAATCTTGTCTTGGATCTCATCTGGAATACCAGGACCATTGTCTTTGATCAACACGTTGATACTCTCTCCATTTTTGGTTGTCTCAATTGTCAATGTCGATTGATCTCTGCCTTCCATGGCATCAATCGCGTTGTCAATAATATTGGTCCATACTTGATTGAGCTCACCTGGTGAAGCTGATATTTTGGGTAGATCAGATTCAAACTCTTCACTAATGCTGACACTTCCTTTTTTTAGTTTATGATTCAGCATTGTTAAGGTATTGCGGATTCCGATGTGCACATCAGTCGGCTCCATATCTCCAGCTCTGTCCATATGGCTGTAACTCTTTACCGAATTAACCAAGCCAGAGATACGATCTGAAGCTTCTTTGATCTCAGCAACCATCTTCTCAGTTGTTAGCACATTTTCAATCCATTCGATCACCTTTGGAAAAGACTGCTCGTCAGTAGTGTCTAGGATTTGCTCCATCTCATCAGTATCGAAGCCGAAATCTGCCAAAGTCTCACTCAATGCATAGCAGTCCCCATAGCCGTGATCATCTAACCAATCTGTTAGGTCATCTTCTCGTTCCGTTCTTTGCATTAATGATTCTGACTTATTTACGCCAGTCTCCACTTTTGAGAAAAGCATGTCATTGACAAAATCAACAGCCTCTGGGTCAAACTTAGCCGTCATCATTTTTTTAAACTTGTCAGGAACGGTTCCCAAATGACTCTGAAGGGACTCTGCGCTTCTTACAATTGCTGCTGCAGGGTTATTCAATTCGTGCGCCAAACCAGCTGAAAGTTTCCCTAGAGCCATTAGCTTTTCATTTTGCTGTTGTTGCTTGGTAAAAGACCTTACTCGGTCTGTCATCATATGTACTAGAATAGTTGTGAACTCGTGACATTCGCAGATCAGGTCATTAAAGTACGATTTGTTCAACGTGAGTAATGTAGTGTCTGCAACCGCCTGTCCCTTCGCTAATGCCGTTTCGGCCCTAGAATAAGGTAGTGCCCCGGAGATGGTGCCGAATTCGAACCGGCCTAATTCTTTGTATTGACCATTCTGTTCTAGCCTGAAAGACAATGTCCCTTCGAGTAGAAAGAAGAGTTTATTGATAGCATCTCCTTTTTCATAATAGAACTCACCTTTGTTATAATGCTCCACTTCTCCCCTCTCAATAACCCATTCCAATTGAGAAACGGGCACTTCAGAGAGCTGCTCAAATTGTCGAAGTCTGTCGATCAGTTGCTGCTTTTCCATAAGCTTAAAACCTCAATTTGTTTCAGTTAGTTTCCAAGTCCTCAATCATTAAGTCAGTCACCCGTTTTGAAGCACCTTCCCCACCAAGCATTTCGTGCATTCTATTATAATCAGCTAATATCTGACTCCTCCTTGGTTCACTCATAGCCAGTTCCAATTCTTGGGTAATGCGTGCTTCATTCAAGTCAGATTCAATAAGCTCCTGAACGGCCATCTTGTCCAAAATCAAATTGACCATACATATGTACTTGATGCTAATGATCCGCTTTAATAAATGATAAGTGACAAAGCCTGGCTTATAGCAAACAACTTGAGGAACATTGAATAATGCGGTCTCAAGTGTTGCTGTACCAGAAGTCACTAATGCTGCCTCTGCGTTATTTAATAAGTTATACGTCTTGTTAATGATAAGACTCGCCTGATTCAAATAAGGTTCATATAGCGATTTGTCTACATTATCCGAGCCTGCTATCACAAATTGATGATTGGGAAAATGTTTTACAGCCCTTATCATTCTAGGTAACTTAGACTTCACCTCTTGCCTTCTACTGCCGGGCAGCAATGCAATGATGGGACGATTATCGAGTTTATACTCTTCACGAAAAACAGGTTTATCAAGCAAATTATTCTTGCGCTCAGCAATAGAGTCAAGGATTGGATGCCCTACATAATCAATGTCATAGCCGTAAGACTTATAAAATGCTTTTTCGAAAGGTAGTATGGCAAAAATTCGATCACACCATTGATGTATGGTATGTACTCTCTTTCTTTTCCAAGCCCAAGCCTGAGGAAGGATATAATAGAATACTTTTATTGGTAGCTTTTTTTCTTTGATGTACTTAGCAATGCGTAGGTTGAAACCTGAATTGTCTATGAGAATAAGTACATCTGGTTGATAGGCTTCTATATCTCTTTCGCAGTACCTGAAGTTTCTTTTTATCGTCCTGATATTCCACAAGACTTTAAAAATCCCCATAAATGAGGTTTCTCGAATGTGCTTCGCAAGCTCTTGAGCCTCCGCTGCCATGCGATCTCCACCCCAAACCCTAAAGTAGGCCTTATCATCTCTCAGTTTTAGCTGCTTCATCATATTTGATGCATGCAAATCCCCTGAAACTTCTCCTGCTATAATGTAATACCTCATTTGATTCGGCCCAACTTACTAATTGGGCATTCAATGCTGCTATGATCTCTAAAATACCTGTACAAATTGGCAATGCTTAAACAACCTATTATTTTAGTAACAGACAATCTTAAACTAAACTCAATTTAAAGATGCTAAAGAAAATCTTTCCTGTCTTTCTAGTTCTTCTACTTTTTTCTTGTGGAGGTGGTGAGAAAGATATCCATACTTACTGGATCAACAGTTACACAGTTCCATGTGAAGGCGCTGGCCTAATACAATGTCTCCAATTCCAAAAAGCAGAAGATATGCTTCATGGCGAGTGGGAGAACATGGCCGATCACATTGAAGGCTTTGACTATGTAGCTGGCTACCTATACAAACTGAAAGTAAAAGAAGTGGCACTGGCCCAAGAAGGAGCCGATGGTTCCAAAATAAAGTATGAATTGTTTTCTGTAGAAGAAAAACTAGATGACCCTGTTTTGGGACTTCATTCAATTTGGGAGGTAGAAACAATTAATGGGGAGGCATTTGAAGTCGAAAGAGGAAATGAGATTCCTAGAATAGATGTAAATGTCAGAGCCAACTCTATTACCGGAACTGACGGCTGTAATTTCTTCAATGGAAGCTTTAAGAAGCTTACCTCTGAGCAATTGGAGTTGAACCCAATGGCACAAACCAAAAAAGCATGCGCAGATATGCCTTACTCAGATGCTTTCATGCAGGCATTGCTCAGTGCAACAAGCTTTAGCGCTTCTGCTGACAACCAATCTCTAACGCTTCTTGCTGGTGATAAAAATGTACTAGAATTCAAGCGCGTAGAATAATACTGAAAAAGATCAATCCCTATTTATCAAATCATTTGGGCTTTATTGCTCAAATGATTTGTTGTTTAGTAGCTTTACGCCAAACATAACATCATGCTCAAAATTGGCGTTCTCGGTGCAGGCCACCTCGGTAAAATCCACATCAAATGCATCAAAGACATTCTTGAATATGAACTTGTTGGCTTCTATGATGCTTCGCAAGAAAACGCACAGCAAGTTGCTTCAGAACACGGAATTAATTCTTACGATACAATTGAAGAACTTATTAATGCGGTGGATGTAGTAGACATTGTTACACCTACTCTTTCTCATTTTGATTGTGCAGAAAAGGCTTTAAACGCTGGCAAACATGTTTTCATTGAAAAACCTGTTACCAATACGTTGGCCGAAGCTGAAAAGCTTATTGACCTCGCCAAGACGAAAGGACTAAAGATTCAGGTCGGGCATGTAGAGAGGTTCAATCCAGCATTTGTCGCTGCGCAGTCTTATATGGGGCAGCCTATGTTTATCGAAACACACCGACTTGCTCAATTTAACCCTCGTGGTCTTGACGTACCTGTGGTGCTAGATCTTATGATTCACGACATCGATGTTATTCTAAAAGCAGTAGGCTCAGAAGTCAAAAATGTCTCAGCAAGTGGTGTCAATGTAGTGGCCGACACGCCTGACATTGCCAATGCTCGACTCGAATTTGAAAATGGATGCGTAGCCAACCTGACCACCAGCCGCATAGCGGTAAAAAACATGCGTAAATCAAGATTCTTTCAAAGAGATGCCTACATAGCCGTAGACTTTTTAGAAAAGAAAACAGAGATCGTAAAAATGAAGGAGGCCACTGGAGATGAAGGACCTTTTTCGATGGTACTTGACCTAGGCGAAGACAAAGGCAAAAAGGAGATCATTTTCGAAAACCCTAAGGTAGAACCAAGTAATGCCATCAGAGAGGAATTATTCACTTTTCACGAAGCCATCAACAATGATACAGAACCGATAGTTACTATCGAAGACGGCTATAAAGCACTTAAAATAGCCCACCAAATTCTAGAAAAAATTGAGGCTAACCTTCAGAAAATTGGTTAGCCATTATCCAAATAATTAAGACTATGGACAATAGAAAGTTACTTCCAATTATAGTGATCAGCGTAATCGCACTAATTGTTGTGGTAGGTTTATCATCAAGTATATTCTTCACAACACAGGCAAACGAGAGAGCGGTTCTCTTTAAAAAGTTCTCTGGTGGTTTAGACAAGGACAATGTCATCCAACCAGGCTTTCACATCAAAGCACCTTGGAATGACCTCATCACATTTGATGTAGCTGAAAGCAAAGCAGAGGAAACAATGGACGTACTTGATAAGAATGGATTGAGTATTTCTGTGGATGTATCTGTTCGTTTCTATCCTCAATTCGATAGAATTGGTTATATCTACGAGCGATTCAGACTGGGCTATATCAACACGCTTGTGATTCCTGAGGTAAGATCTACTGTAAGACAAGTAATGGGTCGTTACACAGCTGAAGAAATCTATTCTACAAAAAGAGCTGAAGTAGAAACAGCTATCAGAACTGAAACAGCAGAGATTTTGGGTAATGAAACCAACAATGTAGAAATGACCGCTCTTTTGATCAGATCAATTAATCTTCCAGACAAGATCAAGCAAGCGATTGAGAACAAATTACAACAAGAGCAAGAAGCCTTGGCTTATCAGTTTAGACTCGATAAGGAGAAAAGTGAAGCGGAGCGTAAGCGTATCGCAGCTGAAGGTGAAGCAGCAGCTAACAAGATCGTTAACAGTAGTTTAACACCTAACCTTTTGAAGATGCGTGGTATTGAGGCTACCCTTAAATTGGCAGAGTCTCCAAACGCAAAAGTGGTTGTTGTAGGATCTGGTGAAGACGGCCTTCCGTTAATTCTGGGAAATAATTGATCATAAGGGTCAATTTTTGAACAGTAACTTTATTTTAAACGTTTAATGAGTAAATTCGCGCAACGAGGAAATTACATCATTTTAAACCCCTATTTAATACATGTCGAATACTGCTGAAATCAAGATCAATGACGCCTCAATCGAGCTACCAGTCATTGAAGGATCAGAAAATGAAAAGGCTATAGATATCTCTAAACTGAGAGGTCAGAGTGGTATTATCACCATCGACCCTGGTTTCAAGAATACTGGTTCAACGCAAAGTGCTATTACGTTCCTTGATGGTGAAAAAGGTATTCTAAGATACAGAGGCTATTCAATAGAAGATCTTGCTGAAAAATCGAGCTTTCTTGAAGTGTCTTACCTATTGATCTATGGTGAGTTACCAACTGCTGCAGAGCTTGAGAATTTCAGAACTGATATCACGCAACATACGCTTGTTCACGAAGATGTAAAGAAAATCTTAGAAGGGTTCCCTTCTACTGCTCACCCAATGGGTGTACTTTCTTCTTTGGTTTGTGCTCAAACGGCTTTCTATCCAGAATCACTTGATCCAAACAGATCTTCTGACGAGGTAGACATGAGTATCATCAGACTGATCGCCAAAATGCCAACTTTTGCGGCATGGTCTTACAAGAACCAGATCGGTCATCCTGTAAACTACCCTGACAATAGCTTGAACTATTCAGCAAACTTCCTGAAAATGATGTTTGCAAACCCAGCAGAAGAATATGAGGTAGATCCAGTGGTAGCAGATGCTTTGGATAAATTATTGATTCTTCATGCAGACCATGAGCAGAATTGCTCTACTTCTACTGTAAGAGTTGTAGGTTCTTCTCATGCGAGTATGTATGCGTCTATTTCAGCAGGCATCAATGCCCTATGGGGTCCATTACATGGTGGTGCAAACCAAGCAGTGATCGAAATGCTTGAAAACATCCGTAAAGATGGTGGAGACACTAAAAAATGGATGGCAAAGGCGAAAGATAAAGATGATCCATTCAGACTGATGGGCTTCGGTCATAGAGTTTATAAGAACTTTGACCCAAGAGCGAGAATCATCAAAAAAGCGGCAGATGACGTATTGGCCAAATTAGGCGTAAATGACCCTGTATTGGATATCGCTAAAGGCCTTGAAGAGGAAGCGTTAAACGATTCATACTTCGTAGACAGAAAACTATACCCTAATGTAGACTTCTATTCGGGCATCATCTATAGAGCATTGGGTATCCCTACCGACATGTTTACTGTTATGTTCGCAATGGGTAGACTTCCAGGCTGGATCGCTCAATGGAAAGAAATGAGAGAGAATAAAGAGCCAATTGGAAGACCTCGTCAGGTTTACACTGGAGCAAACGAAAGACCTTACGTTAATATCGCAAGCAGATAAGTTGGGTATAGATAAAGAAGCTAAAGGGAGTCATTGACTCCCTTTTTTTATATCTTAAGTCTATATACACGGCTAAAAAATGAAAAAATCGCTACTAATTGTTCAATTCCTCTTTTTAACTGTCCTTCTATTTGCACAGGAACGCTATGACAAAGTTCTAATGGTAAATGAAGAAGTTAAAACAGGTAAAGTCGTTGGAATAAGTGAATTAAGCATTGACTTTATCCATCAAGGAGAATCGTTGAAGTACACCTTGAAAAAGACTGAGATCAGCAAAATCGAATTTGGTAGTGGAAGGATCGAAGTTTTCAACGAGGTAAAAAGTACAGATAAAGATCAAGTGCTTTTAGACCACCATAACAAGGTGGCCGTACTTCCCTTCATCTACATCAGAAACGGTCAGCAACTGAAGAATGACGCCATGGAACGCAAGGTTCAGCAAGAATTTGTGACACTTATGTCTGGCCATTTAGGCGTGATCAAAGCCCAACCAACCAACCAACCAACCAACCAACACGACCAACTCTCTCTTAAGTAAAAATGGTGTGAATGATGAAAACTATATACAATTCACAATGCCTGAATTGGCCAATATGCTGGGCGTTGAGTACATCATTCAGAGCACCCTAGAAATTAGCCAAAAAGGCACAACAAGCTATGATAGCTCATCCATTTTCCTTAAAGAGAACCAAGCTAATGACAAAGTTAGAGGATCAAGTTTCAGCGCGAATTCAACTCAAATTGAATACCAGACCACACTGACAATGGTGTTGTACAACGATCAAGGTGAATCTGTTTGGACAAGGACTAAAGAAGCATTTTGGCCGTCAGAAGAGGCTTATAAAGAGACTTTAAAATTCATGCTTAAAAGACTCCCCCTCTATAAGAAGTAGCTCATTATTAAGAATCTCCACCTTCATTTATGATGCGATTTTGAGTATTTTAATATGAAATACCCAAACAATGAAATTCCTCATCTCAACCTGCCTATTTCTAATGGCCCTGTCTTTGAGTGGCCAGTCGGAAACAGAAAAAACTAAATCACAGAGTCCTTTCAATCCTTACATAGGTATCATCACCGAATCGACAGTTTCGGGTGGTCTTGCCGGGTTTTATGGAGGCGCATTTCTTGGGAAGAGATTTGGTTTAGGTGCTTATTACGAAACACCCACAAAGAACTTTGATAATGAGTTCAATGGCAACCTTGCTTCAGCCGGAGTTTACGGAAATTATGTACTGCTAAAAGAGAATAAACTTGACCTTTCTGTTTTACTCAGAGCGGGGTTTGAAAATTAAAAGTTTGTTATTGTAGTCCCTTCATTGGTCATGGGCTATGCTGTTTCAAAGCGTTTTCATATTAGTATGCTAGGTGGGTTCAGGTATGAAAAGCCATCGATTGGTTTGACTTTTGGATATAGATTCAAAAAGCTATGAGATTCTTAAAAGCCATCTTATTAGTCACGCTAATTGTTTCATTGACGACATGTGAGACTTACGAAGATTTTGCGCCTTATGAGACTTTTACGATCAAGGCTGGCAAACATGGCAGCGGCCTGAGAACTACTCAGCTCCATCATGAGTATTTGGTCTTTGATGTAATCTTTGATAGTACAGCTATTTATAAAACAGTTGATCCGAACAACCAAGCAGATGTCAATAAGCTTTTCAGATTGCAATAGCAACCATATTGAAAACAGTGCTCGATTTGGGTGGAGATGGTATTAAAATGAATTACAAATACTCGGTTTTGTTCACTTTCAAGGAGATATAGAGATACTTGAGCTAGGCAGTGTTGAATTGAATAAGTCCTATAGGTATGAAATGTACTTGGGTGATGATGAATACTTTTTCCGTATTGATGGTGTGACAGACACCGGCAGAAGTTTTAGTAATGGAGTTGCATCAATGAGAAGGTCTGGATCTGTATGTAATGTTGGGTACTATTACCGCCTTTGGCCATACTTTGGTGGAGATGAAACCGCACCGCATGACATCACGATTCACATGAGAAGAGTAAATGAATTTCCAGACTAAAGGATATTAGGTTGTTTTTTGCTACTTTTCAAAATTTTATAGCCCACTGCGAATCCCCAATTGGTCGCTTTACCTAGGTCCGAACCGAAAAAGGTTGCAAACTCTTCACCTCTACTGAATCCACTTTGAAAGTGGGCATCAAACAAGAAATCACCTAAATCAAAGCCCAGGTTAAAACGAGCCCCGAGCGACATACTATTGAATCCATTGAGCGCATCTTCACCAATTGGTACTGTGGAACCAGGCGTTTGAGTATACTCCCCTTTTGAGCTCACTAGAAAGTTGAAGAACAATCCTGCCCCAAACCTTAAGGCATTTCCTTCAAATTTGGTTCTGTAACCCACAACCAAAGGCACTTGAATGTTCGAGAAATCTAATTGAAGATCCCCGTTTACAGAAGTATCATCTGGAACTGGACCTGTCAGGTCGATATAGGACTTTATGTAAAAAAGCTCAGGCTGAAAATAGAGATGATTGACACGCATTTGCATGAACATACCGAGCCCCCAACCCCAGGTAGAAAAATCATAAGCGCTACCAATATCTCCACTCTTATAATTGCTATATGACGATGTCCCCCATCCAGCACGCACTCCGAAATCGACTTGCTGATTATAAGATTGGGCTGGTAAGGTAATGGCTAGAAAAAAAGCGAAGGTAGAAATGAGGAGTTTTTTCATAAATATGTGGCTTATAGTTTAATATAGTACTTTTGTGGCACTGGCAAAACTCGCTTTATCAGATAACATAGTTTTATGAGCAAAGAATTAAACAGTTTCAATCCTTGGCATAGTGTATCTGCAGGTGACCAATCACCTGATACTGTCAATGGAATTATAGAAATACCAAAAAACACTAGAGCCAAATACGAGCTTGACAAAGACAGTGGTCTCTTGAAGATGGATAGAGTAATCTATTCGAGTATGTACTACCCTGCTAATTATGGTTTCATCCCTCAGACATACTGTGACGACAATGACCCCTTGGATATTCTAGTCTTATCACAGATCACCATTGTACCTATGTGCTTGGTTGAAGCAAAGGTAATAGGTGTCATGCGCATGCTGGATGGTGGTGAGCTTGATGATAAGATCATTGCTGTTGCTGCAAATGATATGTCAGTAAATCACATCAATGACATCTCAGAGCTTGGTCCACACTTCGTGAAAGAGCTTAGAACCTTCTTCGAGGACTATAAAAAATTAGAACACAAAACCGTTGAAGTAGAAGAATTTCAAAATGCTGATACGGCTCGCCAGATTATTCTAAAGGCTATCGAAGATTATAAAATCAAATTTCAATAAAAAAAGCCCTGACAATAGTCAGGGCTTACTCTTTACTTCTTCAAGCCAGGTAAATCAGTTGGCTTGGCAGTATGCCAATAAAAAGGCTCAGCTTTCTTCTTGCGAGGATAAACCTCATCAAGTGTATTTGCATCATAGAGCCTTCCATTTCGCATCACATGTGCTATGTCATTAGTATTTCTAATGTTGTCTAATGGGTTAGCGTTCAGTATCACCAAGTCAGCAAGTTTTCCAGCCTCGATAGAACCTAGGTCATTATCTAATCCAAGTGCAGAAGCTCCTAAAATAGTTGCTGTTCTTAAGGCATCATGCTCGCTCATACCTCCCGAGGCCATAGCCCATAGCTCCCAATGGAAGCCTAAACCTTGAAGTTGTCCGTGCGAACCTACTCCAGAAATACCACCTTGTTCAACGACTGACTTTACACCTTCAGCATGCTTTATGAAAACATGTTCTTCGTCCATGAACCAACCTGGCCTTCTTCTAGACTTAGCAGCAAGCTCGGCATATGGCGTAAAGTGCGCTAGCTTTTCATCGTAGTATGGGTTTTCTCGAGAATAGAAATAATTCTCCGCCCAAGGACCACCATAGGCCACAAGTAAGGTTGGCGTATAGGCCATTTTAGATTCTGCTACTGTATACGTCACATCTCTATACAATGGTGCAATCGGTAAAGCATGCTCATGACCAGGATAACCATCAACAAGCTGAGTCATATTGAGCTTGAAGTCTAGACCGCCTTCAGTTGTTGGCATTAACTCCTGTTCTTTTGAAGCCTCAATGATCCACTGGCGATGTTTTCTATTACCCACCAAATACATTTTGATCGTCTTTGTGTTATAGTACTCACTGTACTGTTTCAACACTTTCTTGGTATGCTCAAGGCTCTTTAAGTTATAAGCCCAATAACCAACACCAGGTCCAGTAGAATAAACACGAGGTCCATAAAGCTGACCGGTTTCGACCATATCAGAATAAGTCAACACGTCAGTTGTGGCAGTTTGTGGATCACGTGTGGCTGTAACACCATATGCGAGGTTTGCGGCATAGATCCACACTTGATTCTTATGCAGCCCCCACGATGGCCACATATGAGCATGTGTATCCACAAAACCAGGCACGATCGTTTTACCTTTCATATCGATCACCTCAGTTCTACGAGGCACATCAAGTGTACCACTAGGCCCAACAGCCACAATACGCGCATTCTCTATCAGAACATCACCATTTTCAATCACCTCAGTGCCGTTCATCGTGATAATGGTCGCGCCTTGAAGCAATGCTCTTCCTTCTGGAATATCTTTTTCAACAGTGATTTCAATTCTAAATTCGACAGGTTCATAACCTTCGTCCTCTTTCTTCTTTTCTTCGCCCGACTCTTTGGCCTCTTCGGCTTCCTTCTTTTTAGCTTCTTCTTCGGCCTTCTTTTCTTCCTCCGAAAGATTCTTCACCCTTTCTGCTTCAGCCTTTTTCGCTGCACTCACGCTATCAGCATATGCCTTAGACTCATCTAAATCGTAGATAAAATGTGCATTACCTAATGACCAATGAACTTTAGAAGCGTCAGAAGACCATCTCGGAAATTCTCCACCTAATTCAGTCAGCTTCCATGACGGGAACTGAGCGCTTTGAGGGTTTGCAACAGAAATAGTAGGTACTTGACCAAGTTTTGGTACTGTTACCACATAGATATCATTATTGATCTGAGCCATTGCTCTATCGCCTTCAGGCGCCATGTAGATCACTTCAGCTCTTGAAGGAGGATTGTTCTCTCGCCAGCCCCCGTGTTCTGTGAACATTCTACCTTGACCTTCACTATGCACATCTTCAGCCCACGGATCAGGGCTAGAATGATCATGTTCATCGGCTGGATTCGCGCCAAAAGTTCTAATACCAGTAATCCTTATATGTTGTTTTTCATCTGTTCCATCCCAGCGAACTGAGCTCAAACCTTGAAAGCCACTCAAATAGATTCTGTCATCACTATTCACAAAGTGAGGGCTTCCTTTCCCTCTAGTTTTCATTATGAAATTGATCTCACCACCATCTGATGAAATCCAACAAAGGTCCTCTGCTGCTCTAGGAGTAAATGGTCCTTCCGCGTCTTTCAAATTCTGTGCGGAGCCTTTCGTAAAGACAATTCTGCCATTTTTGTTCCAAGCTGGTGTACCATAAATAGCAGATTCATTGGTCAGCTTAGTAGGTCTTGGGCGACCGTCTACATTAACTTTATAAATGGAACCACCGTCCGTTTCAGACCAGGTAACATAGGCCACAGACTTACTATCGGAAGACCATGTCGGCATGGCTTCAGTCATCTCCATATCTGAAAGGCGCTTTGGCTCACCATCAGGAAGATCCATTACGTAGAGTCTATTCAATGCCGTAAATGCCAATTTTGTACCATCAGGTGAAGGCACACCATCTCTGATCTGAGTGACGATCATATCCTTATCATCAGAAATAGGATAGTCAAAGTCTAGTCTTGGGCCCATTGCCAATTCTACATCAACATCTAAAGGGATTTCAGTAGCTCCACTACCATCAATGGCAACTTTAAAAAGCTTACCACCCCAAGAAGCAATGACATGCTTACTATCAGGTGTAAAAGTCATGGCAGGCAATACACCCAAAGGCGCAATAGATTCTTGCTCATCACGTTGGACAGGATAAGCTAGCCATTCCTCATCACCGCTAGCCAAATCTCTTTTGACCAAGCCTGTTTGATCCTCGTAGCGAGAACCATATACTAACCATTTACCATCTGGGGACAGTGTTGGTGTAAAGGCAGAACCATAACGTGATGTAATGGTAGCATTTTGACCATTCTCTCTATCGTAAACGGCTAATTGATATTGAGGAAGCTGGGCATTGTAATTCCAAGCTCCGAATCTTTGTGAAAAATAAATGAATCGACCATCAGGGCTAAAGGCTGGCTCTACAGTTTTCAGACCAGCAGGAGCTTTAATAAGCTGAAAACCTCCACCTCCATCTTTGTGATACATGAACAATTTATGGTTTCTTCTGCCCTTTGATACTACCAAATAATTTCCGTCAGGAGCCCACTCTACACTTTGTACCCATTCATTATTTCCTTTGGTGATCTGCTTGGTTTCTTCTGTTTCCAAATTCATCATCCAGGCATTATCAGAACCACTTCTGTCAGAAGTAAAGGCTATACTCTTACCATCAGGGCTATATTTTGGGTGCGTATCATAGGCCATACCGTCTGTGATGCGAGTGGCCTTACCTCCTGTTACAGGCATGGTATAAATATCTCCCAGCATATCAAAGATGATGGTCTGACCATCAGGGCTTATATCTACGGACAACCAAGTTCCTTCTTTCGTATTAAATGATATTGTTCTCTCAGCCTTTAGGGGTAAATCTTTGTAAGTAGTTTGACCTTTCTCTGTCGTATCTGACTTCTCATCTTGATAAATAGGAGAAGCGAAAACACCAACAGAAAGCATCATTGCGAACATGGTCACCGACCATCTCCACTTTAAATTTGATTTCGTTGTTTTAAACATGAAGTTTTCATTTTAATGTTCAGTCTGTCATGTAATTTAACAAAAAGTCAACATCGCCATTTTGCCATTATTGATTATCATTGTCAAAAGATCAACTATGGCGCAAAAGCGTTCTTCTGCTTCCAGCAAAAAGAGTACTTCACGTAGAAAAGGTAAAACCACGAAAGGTGGCTTCAATATTGGAAAATTCACCCTTGGCTGTTTCATCCTTCTTGTACTAGGATATGGTGGTTTAGCCATCTGGGAAGGTAAATTAGTCATTGATGAGGTCTCGGATTTTGAAATCCCAGAATTTCTTGAAAATCAAGGAAATACAGACAAAGAGGCCAATACCACAAATGACGAGGAAGTTCCAGATGAGGTTGAAGAAACCGAAGCTGAAGAACCAATACAAGCCAATCAATTTGAAGACTTTGATGCTGAAAGCTACGACACATACTTCACCAAAGCTTTTGATTTTGCTTGGCCAGCATACGATGCGTCAGAAGCCATTATTGAGCGACCATATTATACCATACGCTATAATGAAACTCATGAACAAGCCATGTGGGTGGCTTATAAACTTCATGCAGACAGCTTAAGTCAAGAAAAGTATAAAAGGAAAGATGATTTTAGGAAAGACCCAAGAGTCAGAACGGGTTCAGCAACTTTAGCCGACTATAAGGGCTCCGGCTATGACAGAGGTCACCTAGCTCCTGCTGCAGACTTTTCTTACGATGAATTCGCATTATCTCAGAGCTTCTTTATGAGTAATATGAGTCCTCAAGCGCCTTCATTTAATAGAGGCATTTGGAAAAAACTAGAGGACCAAGTAAGAGATTGGGCAATGGAAAGCAATGAAATTTATATTATTACAGGACCAGTTTTAGAAAATGATCTGAGTGCCATCGGTGCCAATAATGTATCAATACCTAAGTACTACTACAAGGTGATTATTGATGTTCAAAAACCTGAGATCAAGGCCATAGCGTTTTTAATGGCAAATGAAGGAAGTAAATCACCCTTGAAGGAATTTGAGGTTAGTATCGATAGAATAGAAGAATTGACCAATTTAGACTTTTTCCCTGCTCTTCCCGATCAACTTGAAACGTACTTAGAATCAGGAGTTACAGCCTCCAAATGGGTTTATTAGTTCTTGCAATACTTATTGAAAGCCGAAGCTGCTTCATCTGAACCAAGGGCCCGAGAGCGAGTAAAATCATCACAAGCCTTCTTAGTTTGGCCAAGATTCACTCTTAGTGCACCACGATACAAAAATGCCTCCTCATTCTTATTATTGAGTTCAATAACCAAATTGTAATTCTGAACAGCTGGCTTAAACTCTCCTGTTTTATGCAATGAACGGCCTTTTAACAAGTAGGCTGACTCTTGTCTTGCATCTACAGCAATAACCTTATCGAAAAAATTGATCGCTTGTTTATAGTCAGATTTATTGTACCAGTACTTGCCCATACTCAAGTTGGCGTTGATGTTTTCACTATCAATGTCTAATACTCGAATAAAATCTGTCTTAGCTCTTTCGATCTGACCAAGTTCTTCGTATGCACGTCCTCTATTATAAATTGATTTGATATCCTTCGGTTTTGTGCTTAGGTATTCATCATATGCAGCTATAGCTGCTTTATAATCGCCTTTCATAAAAAGTGCATCTGCATCTCGGGTAAGTTCTGAATTGCATGAAGCAAACACGAGCAAAACGGCAACAAAAAGGATACTTTTCTTGATCATAATGATTCTACGTCAACTTTGGCGCAAAGGTATATTTTTCATGATGTAATCAAAAGAAAAGGAGCCGAAGCTCCTTTGCCCGGGCGGGGTGAAAGACACCGCCCTCACAACACACACGTTGTCTTCAAATAGGTCAAAAACTCAAAACAACATTTCATGATGAGCAAAGGGGCTACCAAAAATATAAGCCTCTGAAATACAGAGGCTTAACAGTTATCTTTTATGTGTAAAATTCCCAAAACGGGAAAATTATTCTAAATATCAAACAGCAACGTTATTCTCACGAAGTGCATCGTTCAAAGACGTCTTCTTATCTGTGCTTTCTTTTCTTTGACCAATTATAAGTGCTGTAGGTACCTGATATTCTCCAGCAGGGAATTTTTTCGTATAACTACCTGGGATCACAACTGATCGATCTGGAACGTAACCTTTGTACTCCACTGGTTCACTACCAGTGACATCAATGATTTTAGTAGAAGCGGTCAATGTCACATTTGCACCTAAAACAGCCTCTTTACCAATTCTTACACCCTCCACAACGATACAGCGAGAACCTATAAATGCATTATCTTCAATGATTACCGGTGCGGCTTGTAGTGGTTCTAGGACACCACCTATACCTACACCACCACTCAAGTGAACATTTTTACCTATTTGAGCGCAGCTACCAACAGTTGCCCAAGTATCCACCATAGTTCCTTCATCGACATATGCACCGATGTTGACATAAGAAGGCATCATGACCACTCCGCTACTGATATAAGCACCATATCGAGCTACAGCATGTGGCACAACGCGAATTCCTTTTTGCGCATAACCCGTTTTCAATTTCATTTTGTCATGAAACTCAAATGGGCCTACCTCTAAAGTCTTCATTTTCTGAATTGGAAAATACAAGATGACTGCCTTCTTCACCCATTCATTTACCTGCCAACCATCGGCTGTAGGTTCAGCTACGCGCTTATCTCCATGATCAAGGTCTTCAATGATAGTTTTTATTGCCAGCACTACATCTTTGTCTTGCAACAAGCTTCTGTCATCCCAAGCTTTTTCAATGATATCTCTTAATTCCATTTCAGATTTAGAAAATTTTTAACTTTAGTTAGCTCAATGGAAAAGACCAAAGTTGTCATCGCTTCAGTACTCAAGCCTATAGACGACACACGCATGCTTGAAAAGTTTGGCCTTTCCATGGCTGAAACAAATAAATATGATATTAATATCATAGGCATTGAATCAAAAAATAATCCTTCCTTCAATAACATTCATTTCCATCCACTCAAAAACTTCTCAAGACTAAGTTTTGCAAGGGTTCTGGCCAAATGGCGAGTCTTTAAAATAATACTTAAAGTAAAACCTAAAGTATTAATAGTTAATACCCATGAATTACTGATAGTTAGCTTTCTATACAAAATTTTATTTGGCACTACTTTTCACTATGATATCCGCGAAAACTACCTAAAAAACATATTGAATACAGGTATCTTTTCTTCTGTTACAAAATGGCCAATTGCCGTATATGTCAGATGGAAAGAATTCATCTACTCGCCTTTTATAAAGCACTTCATTTTAGCAGAGAAAATCTACACAAAGCAACTACCCTTCATCGGCAATAAGTATACCGTCATTGAGAATAAGTATGCTCCTCGCGACGGTGAAAGAACTGCCTATAAGCATACTGACCCTAAAGGTATTGATTTGGTATTCACAGGGACATTGAGCGAAGAAAACGGTTTGTTTGACGCCATTGAATGGGCTGGAAAACTACATGAACTGGATGAACGTGTGAAACTTAGGATTGTCGGCTATTGTGCTCAACGCAGCGAACTCCTTAGATTAAGAGAAGCGATCAAAGGCTTAGATTACGTTGAATTGAATGGTGGTGATCATCTTGTTCCGCATACAGAAATTGTCGAAGCCATTGAAAAAGCCGATTTCGGCTTTGTTCTAAAGAAGAACAATAACGGGACTAATGACGAAAAAATGCTTACCAGAATTTTTGAGTATACGGCCAACCGGCTGCCCATAATTTTAATAGACAACCCATATTGGAGTTCCTATTGCGACCAATTCAATGCCGCCCTAACGCTTGACTCATCAACAAAACCAGATACTCTTTTAAAAGAGATGAACACCAAGCAATTCTATGATAAAGGCAATGTCTCTGAAAGCCTTTGGGCCGGAGAGGAAGCGAGATTCTTGAGTCTCTTCAATTAATTTAGTTTAGCCTAAAAATATTTTCAAATCAGTTAACAAGCTCTATAACAGTTAATAATGACTTAATTGACGCATTTAGAATATCTGAATATTTTTTTTAGACATACCTAAACACTATCTTTGATCAAAATTCAATATTGTGTTTACCTACGTAGAAGAAAACTACCTCAAAGCGATTTATCACTTGTCTGATCAAGGAAAAAAAAGTGTGAGCACCAATGCGATCGCCATAGAACTCAGCACCACTCCTGCTTCTGTTTCAGATATGATCAGGAAGCTTTCAAAAAAAGGAGCTGTGCATTACCAAAAGTATAGAGGTGTCAACGTATCTAATAAAGGAAAAGACACGGCATTACGCGTTATTCGTAAACATAGGCTTTGGGAAGTTTTTCTTGTTCAAAAACTTAAATTCAATTGGGATGAGGTACATGAAATTGCCGAACAGCTCGAACACATTAAGTCCCCCCTTCTTATCAAAAGACTAGACGAGTTCTTGAATTTCCCGAAGTTCGATCCTCACGGAGACCCTATACCTGACGAGGAAGGAAATTTTAGCGCATTGAAAAAACAGAGCCTTAGCGAATCTCAAATAGGCATTGAAGGAGCTGTAATAGGCGTTAATGATTCTAGTTCTGCATTTTTGAAGTACCTCGATAAAGTTGGAATTTCAATAGGTACAGAGCTTAAAATCATTGATAAAAATGAGTTTGATGGCTCTTTAGATATAGATATTGACGGACGAGTAGCCACACTTTCTCCAATTGCAGCCGAAAACATATCGATTGTAGTAGAATGAATCAGGCTCTTATAAACCTTCTTGTTTTTTCCTCCATTGTGATCCTTGGGGCCTTGGCTTATCGCTTACTGATTGCAAAAAACTTATTACAAAGCGTTGGTACAAGACAGAAAACACTCATTGAAGACATTCTCAAACAACTTTACCATGTTGAGCAAAGTAAAAGTGCTGCCAATTTGGTCAATCTTGCAGGTGCGCTTCAATTGAAACGAAAGACTGTTTTGAAAACTGTAGAACAAATGTCTCAGACTGGCCTTCTCAACCTCAATGATACAGAAATAGCCTTGACAGAAGACGGCAGGCAGTACGCACTTAAAATGGTCCGTATACACCGTCTGTACGAGAAATACTTGGCAGAGCGTACGGGCCACCAACCAAGCGACTGGCATAACTTAGCTGAGAAAAAAGAACACGAGCTTACCGAAGAACAAACTGCAGAGCTACAATCCTTTTTGGGTAACCCACTTTTTGACCCCCATGGAGACCCCATTCCAACTCAAACCGGGGAAATCAGCGCTGTCACTTGGACTCCTCTCCCCTCATTTGAAGTAAATAAGGCATGTAAAATTGCTCACATAGAAGATGAACCGGAGGTTATTTATAAACAAATTTTAGATAAGAGACTCTTTATTGGTTCACATGTTTTACTCGATAAAATGAGCAATAATGAAGTGATTTTCACTTGCGAAGGTGTCAATCACAAACTCTCAAATATTGTAGCAGCCAACATTCATGTTGAAGAGCTCAATAAAAACGAGGTGTTTGAACGCAATGCAACCAGACTTTCAACTTTGACTTTTGGGGAACATGCAGAGATCATAGGCTTATCGAAAGAATGTAGAGGAGCGAATAGAAGAAGACTTCTAGACTTAGGGATTTTGCCAGGAACTAAAATAGAGGTCGATCTTCAAAGCCCTTTGAGCGACCCCGTTGCTTACAGAGTTCGTAATACTTCAATTGCTTTAAGAAGTACCTTAGCAGACTTAATCCTAATCAACAAGAAATAATATGAGCACACATCAATCATCTTGTGACGATTGCGCATTTCACAATGTCAACAGCTTAAAGAAGTTAGGGATTGACACTTCAGACATTGATCATGTGATTGCGCTTGCAGGAAATCCAAATACAGGCAAAAGCACAGTCTTCAATGCACTTACTGGACTTAGGCAGCATACGGGTAACTGGCCAGGTAAAACAGTTACTAGAGCTGAAGGAGCTTATTTATTTGATAATAAGAAGTTTAAAATAATTGATTTACCAGGAACATATTCTTTGCTATCTACTTCTCAGGATGAAGAAGTAGCGCGGAATTTTATCCTTTTCGGAAAGCCTGATGTAACCGTTATTGTTGTTGATGCAACACGATTAGAGCTAAACTTAAACCTGGCTTTGCAGATATTAGAGATCACCAACAAAGCCGTCATATGTCTCAACTTGGTGGACGAAGCCAAGAGACACAATATAGTTATCGACCAAAGAGAGCTTGCCAAGAAATTGGGTATTCCGGTAGTTGAAACAGTTGCTAGAACACAAAGAGGAATTCCTGAGTTACTCGCAACCATTAATGATCTGGCATCAGGGAAAATCAAATGCAAGCCACGAAAGGTAGAAAACCTTAAAGGGCAAGTAGAAGCTTCTGTCAAAAAGCTCACAAAAGAAATTGAGAAAAGATTCCCAGGTCTTCCAAATAGCCGCTGGGTAGCATTTAGACTCCTTGAGGGAGATAGTAGGATTACAGAAGCAGTTCTTAATAATGAGTTGATGGAATTGGTAGATGGAGAATAAAAAAGACAATGAAATTCTTAAGCTAGCCAATGAGCTGCGCTTCAACCTTGGAGATAACTTTCACGATAAATTGACCGAAAGCCTTTATGCGGATGCATCTGAAATTGCTTCTCAGGCAATAGAAATGCTCGGTCAAGAACGAAACTATACACTTGACAGTAAGATCGATAGAATCGTTACGAGTAAAAAATGGGGTTTCCCAATCATGATTGGAATTTTAGCCATTATTCTTTGGCTAACAATTACTGGTGCGAATTATCCTTCAGGGCTGCTTTTTACGCTTTTGATTGAAATGGCTTATCCTGCAATCAAAGAACTATCTACAAGCTTCGGACTAGCATGGTGGCTCGATGGCCTTTTAATTGATGGTATTTATTTGGCAGTGGCCTGGGTGGTTTCGGTTATGCTCCCTCCTATGGCCATATTTTTCCCATTATTTACATTACTAGAAGATTTCGGTTATCTGCCACGTGTAGCTTTTAACCTAGATGCACTTTTTAGAAGAACAGGCGCTCATGGAAAGCAAGCGCTAACCATGAGTATGGGATGGGGATGTAATGCAGCTGGTGTCATTGCCACTAGAATAATTGATAGCCCAAGAGAACGATTAATTGCAATCATTACGAACAATTTCTCTTTGTGCAATGGACGCTGGCCTACTCAAATACTTATAGCCACCATATTTATCGGTTCGCTAGTTCCATCTTCCATGTCTAGTACAGTATCATCACTCTCTGTGATCGCCATAGCTCTATTAGGAGTTGGGTTTATGTTTCTCACATCTTGGTTGTTATCTCGCACTGTACTGAAAGGTGAGGTAAGCACTTTCACTTTGGAACTCCCTCCTTACAGACCTCCAAGGTTTTGGCAAACCATCTACACCTCTTTAATTGATAGGACACTTATTGTGTTGTGGCGTGCTGTCGTTTTTGCAGCACCTGCTGGTGCAGTCATATGGTTAGTATCTAATATTCATATCGGTGAATTAACATTAGCTAATCAATTGATCAACTGGTTAAACCCATTTGGACTCTTTCTAGGCTTGAACGGGGTTATTCTTCTGGCTTACATTATTGCTATCCCTGCAAATGAGATTATTATCCCTACGATATTAATGCTTACTGTCGCTAACCTCAATATGCTGGGTATTGGCGCAGGTGATGGTGTGATGTTCGAACTAGATTCTGAAATGGATACTGCGAACATATTATACGCAGGAGGCTGGACTGTTTTGACAGGAATAAACTTGATGCTTTTTAGCTTACTACATAACCCATGTAGCACAACTATTTATACAATTTACAAGGAAACCAAGAGTGCCAAATGGACAGCAGTAGCGAGCATTTTACCAATCATCATGGGCTTCATAATTTGCTTTTTGGTAACTCAATTTTGGAACCTATTTTAAGATAGCTATATCGCTATTTTAATCTAGCAAGTGTAAAGCAGGCCTTACGGTAAGTAATCTGGTTATTCACATAAACTTTATAATGAAATATTTACTATCAACCTTGTTTTGGCAAGAATGGCATAAAAAAGTGCTAACATTCTTCAAATCAAATAATTAGAGTTTTCAAATGAATAAGTCCTCCGATCATTGAATGAAGACCCCGTTATTTTACTTGGATGTTGACCAATGTCTGAGTACATTCACCACTGAAAATTTTACTCGCAACCAAAATGAGACGCACTTACTGGGTAGCAATTATCCTCTGTACTTTTTTAACCTTAGGCTGTAATCAAAAGTCGTCCCTACAAACTAAGTCTCAAGGAATAAGAATTTCAGACCTCAACATTGAAGAAAACGAAGACTCCCCTTTGAGTGATGAATCCATAAATGGTAATCAATTTAAAATACCTCCTCAAGAAAACTTACCTCCTAATTCTTACCTTATCCTTGGTAGAATAGAAAAAATTCTCCCCCCTGGTAGTTTCAATAATTCAATTGGTAGATGTAAAAAGGAACCCTGCTTTGCGAAAATTAAAGTTTTAGAATTAATGCAAACTGGGATGGCACTGACAGAGACAATTGACAAAGGTGAAGAGTACACCATTCTGTTTGTTAACACATTAAACGGTTTAAGCGCTGGAAAAGCAAATTATACACCGCTGTCCGAAGATGATGAAATCAAGGCTCTCATCTCCATAGAAGAATCAAAAAATAACTGGGCCCAAAATGGCCATAGTCACAAGATCATAAATTATCGTAAACTCTAATAAACCTTAAATCCTTCAACCGGGATTAACCTAAAAACAAATGTCAATTTTAAACTACATAACACTAACGGCTCACAAGATGAAAGCTTGGAGTCGATTGTTTTTGCTCACTACTTTAATGGTTTCTCCATTTGTACTCTCTGCTCAAGAGAATACAGCTAAGGGAAAGTCTTTAGAGCAAAGCAAAAAGCCCCTAACTATTACTGTAGACGGTAAAGAAATACCTATTGCAGGGCATAACAATGTGAACAAGCTCATAAGAATGATGCAAAAGAGCGAAGATGCAAACAGACCTAATGCAGGCTTGGAAGATCTTCAATCTAGAGATACTTATGAGTGGCTCATGCTTCGTGACCCAAGAACCAATAGGATGCCTGAGAATTTCCGTGAAGCAGAATTGAACTTTGCCCAAGAATTACTTTTTGAGCAAGGGCAAAGAAATGCACTGCTTGCTATTGGAGATGAAACAACTTGGAAAAGAAGAGGACCTTATAACATAGGTGGTCGAACAAGGGCATTAGCAATTGATAGAACAGATACCACAAGAATTCTTGCTGGTGGTATTTCAGGTGGTATGTGGCTTTCTGAAGATGGCGGCCTAACTTGGAGAAAAACAACTTCAACTACGGATCTGCAAGCTGTGAGTGCGATTGCTCAGGATCTTTCAGATAATACTGGTCAAACATGGTATTATGGAACTGGAGAAATCCGTGGTAATTCTGCTGGCGATATTGGTGCGGCATTCAGAGGTGACGGGCTTTTTAAATCTACTGATGGCGGTAGAACTTGGGCTTCAATTGCTTCTACAAGATCGAATACACCTCATATTTTCGATGCTGGCTTTGACTACGTACACAACCTTGCCGTAGACCCGACCAATGGTGATGTATGGGCTGCAACATTTGGATTTATCCTTAGAAGCCAAGACGCAGGTATTTCATGGGACACTTTATTGACTAATAATACAACTTGGACAGATGTTGCAATTACTCCTACGGGCGATGTCTATGCCACACTTGCTACAGGAGGTTCCGCTGTTGGAGTATTTTATAAAGATGCCGCAGATGCTGACTTTACGGATATCACTCCTACTGTACTCATTAATAACAATATGGGACGTACAGTTATCGATATCGCACCGAGCGATGAAAATATTGTTTATTTCCTTTCGGAAACACCCAATGCAGGAACATTAGGTGCTACACTAATGAAATACACCAAGGGTGCAACAGAGCCTTGGGAAGATCGTTCTGCAAACATACCTGCTTTTGGCGGTTCAGTAGGTAACTACAATAGCCAAGGGGCATACAATATGGTTATAAAGGCACACCACAGTAACCCGGATATTGTATTTGTAGGGGGTACCAACTTGTACAGAAGTACAGATGGCTTTGCTACCGACACAAACACTACTTGGATAGGTGGTTATGCAACAACAAACAACGTCAGTATTTATCCAAACCAACACCCTGATCAACATGTATTAACCTTCTATCCGAACTCAAACTATGCATTATCGGGTAATGACGGAGGGGTTCATCAAGCTGCAAATATTTTACAAGCAGATGAAGATGATACCCCTGTAGATTGGGTAAGTTTAAATAACGGTTATTACACAACACAGCCGTATGCCATTTCAATCGATCCTTCTGCCGAAAACCCTGACCTTTTAATGGCTGGATTCCAGGACAATGGTACTTGGCTTTCGACAAACGAAGCTCAAAGCACAATTTGGACTGAGGAATTTGGTGGTGACGGTTCTTTCAATGCCATGGCTGATGGAGGTAGAACAAGAATAGTTTCTTCTCAAAACGGTAACACCTATGTGTTCTATTATAGCGATGCAAATGACCCGCAATCATTCACTGGATGGACTCGAATCGTTCCTGCGGGAGCAGCTGGTTTCTCATTTGTTAATCCATTCATTTTAGATCCGAACAATGAGAATGTTCTCTATATGGCTTCAACAAATGGTGTATGGAGAAATAGCAACTATACAGAAATCCCTCTTTTCAATGGCGGTACAACTTCAGTCAACTGGACATTGATTCCAGGAACTGATAATGCGCAAGGTACCGTCACAACTATTGAAGCTTCTACGTTTGAGCCAAACGTGATTTACTTCGGTACTAGTTTTGGTGAAGTTTACCGTGTTGCTAATGCGAATACCAACTCCCCTACTGTTGAAGATGTTATTTCAGGTAAAGGATTACCTGGAGGAGCTATCAGCGGTATATCAGTTGACCCAGCTGATGCGGACAAGGTCTTAATGACCATGAGTAATTATAACATTAGAAGTATTTTCTATTCTGAAGATGGTGGCCAAAACTGGTCAGATGTTAGTGGTAGTCTAGAAAGTGCGGCAGACGGCTTTGGTCCTGGTCCTTCAGTAAGATGGGTTGAAATGATAAATTCAGACCTTGGTACTTATTACTTAGCAGGAACAAGTACTGGGCTTTATTCAACTCAAAACTTAATTACAGATACTAGTGGTGGAGACGAAACTACATGGGAACTTGAAAGTGCAGACCTCATAGGTAATGCGGTCATCAGACACATGGCTGTAAGACCTTATGACGGTAGAATTTCAATTGCTACTCACGCCAATGGTATGTACGAAGCGGAATTGCCTGTAACTCAGCAAGACAGAATATTTACAAGCAGTTTAGACGATGTTGAAGTAGTATTAGGCTCAGATTCGCTAGTGTTTGACATTGAAGGGCTGTTTACTGATGAAGGCGATGATAACTCCCCCATAGCTGTTTCGATCTTCGAAAACACAGATGAAGACATTGTTTTGGCCAAGCTAGATGCTGACGAAGAAAAATTGACCTTGGTTTTCAATGATAGTATTCCTGGTTCAGCGAGCATTACGCTTCAAGGTAGTTCAGATGGAAGAAACGCCTTTTCAAGTTTCTCAGTAAACATTGAAAAACTCTCATTTGGGCCTAAGCCGATTTATGATCAAGTGACCAATCCGGCCGGTGCTGGAATTACGTCACAAGTATTTACTGACCTAGGCGGACCTGTTTGGTCTGCAGACGATTTCGAAGTTCCAGCAGGTGAATCATGGAGTATTACACAAGTTTATGCTCCAGGCAGTAAAAATGAACTAGACATTGATGAAGTTGTTGTCCAATTCTGGTTGCCTGGTACTGATACAGAGGGTGCCCCTACCTTACCCGAGATAATTATTTTCTCTGATACCGTTGCAAATTCTAATGGCCCTGCTGACGGAAACATGTTGCTTGATCTAAGAACACCAATGAACTTAGATGAAGGTACATACTGGGTTTCTATTACTCCTATTTTACCATTCTCTGGAAATGCGGGCAGATGGTTCTGGAACAGAACGTCAGAAGGCTATGGAAAGCAATTCCATTTGATAGACCCAGCCAATTTATTCGGAGCGGGCTTTACGGATTGGGTTTCAGGTGATACCTTCAACTCAACCTTAGTACACCTGAACTTCTCCTTGAATGGAAGATCATCCAATCAAGCACCTACTGACCCAATTACAGGTCCATTTGCCAATGTTGTATCACCTTCGGAAACACAACTTGCTTGGAGCAAGGGTTCTTTCGACCTAGCTTATATCTTATATACGAGTACAGACGGTGTTGATTTCAAAGAGCATGTAGCAATAAAAGCAGAGGCCAATAACACATATAATTTCCCTGACTTAGAAGCAAATACTGAGTATTTCTACGGAATCAGAACGATTGATGTGGTAGGTGACACAACTGCAATGACAATTGATAGTGTCTTCACTTATCCATTGGTACCGACTATGGCAGATGCAATGTCAATTACGTCTACAGGATTTGAGATTCAATGGGATCAAATAAGTGCTGATAGCTTGATCATACAAGTGGCAGACGCTAATGGATTTGTTGACCCAATGGTAGTTAATGATTCCATTAAAGTCACGTCAGAGACTAGCTACATGGTTTCAAACCTTGACCCAGTGACTGAATACCAGTTCAGAATGGCTGCATTTAATGAATCAGGATTGTTTGCTTATAGTGAGGCCAAAAACGTATCCACTAAGCCTTCAACTCCTACTAACTTGGAAGTAACAGATATATCTGATGAACAAATCGACCTCAAATGGTCATTACTTGCAGACAGTGAAGGTGTAAATGAATACAGAATACTTAGAGGAACCGATGCAGCAAACCTAGTGGCTATTGATACCTTAACGGCTGATGCAGAGGACAAAACGAACATGTTCTTGACTTTTGCTGACAATAACCTGAATGCGAATACCAAGTATTATTATGGAGTTGATGCCTTCGTCAGTGAAAACCTATCTGAGGCTATCGAAATTGATACGCTTACACGACCGAGCACTCCAATGGCTTTGACTGCCACAGCTGTTACAACAACAAGTTTTGATGCAAATTGGTCGGCAGTATCTACCGGTGATTATCGCATAGATGTGGCCTCTGACGAAAACTTCAGTAATCTAGTTGTAGATAACCAGACCGTAAGTTCAGCTGAAACAACTCTCGAGGTAAATAACTTAATGAGTGCATCAGAGTACTTCTTTAGAGTTTCTGCGGTTAATAACGCAGGAACAATGGGTTACTCAAATGTAGAGTCGGTTATAACCTTACCAATGAGCCCTACCGGCTTTGCTTCTTCCTCAATAACAGATAATTCGCTTACTATAGAATGGGATGAGGCAGCCGAAAACTTAAATATTGATGGGTACAAAATTCTGAGAGGAACTGACGCTAATGATTTAGAACAAGTTGGGACTACAGAAACAAATTCCTTCGTCAATGAGGAGCTATCCAGTAACACTACTTATTACTTCCAAGTAATAGCTTTTAATGAATCTGGAGATTCTGAAAGTCTGGCTGGTAATGTTTTGACCTTACCTTCAGCACCAAATTCAACTGCTGCAAGTAACATTACAAATGTGAGCTTCCAAGCGAATTGGGATGTTGAAAGTGGAGATGGCTACCGTTTCGATCTAGCCACCGATCAAGCCTTTACTAATGCATTGATCACTGATTCTGTTAGAACCACTAATTCAATCCAATTGAATGACTTATCTCCTGCCAAGACTTACTTCTATAGAGTGAGAGCTTATAATGCCACAGGTAACTCAGAATACTCAGCTGTTATTGAAACGATGACTAGTATTACAGCGCCTCTGAACTTGACAAGCTCAAATGTAGAGATCAATGCAGCTACAGTTGGTTGGGATGCTGTAGAGGGGGTTAGTAACTATTTGCTTGACCTTTCAACAGAAGACGACTTCTCTTCACTAATTCTTGATGCAGAAGCTGTGAGTGATGTAAGCTTCAACCTTACTTCTCTTAGTGCCAATACGGAGTACTTTGCGCGAGTTAGAGCAGTTGGAGAAGAAGCAAATTCAGCCAATTCAGAAGTAGCAAGCTTCATGACCCTGCCAGAAATCCCAAATGCTCCTACCAACATTGGTGTTGTTGAGAATAATCAAGGTAACGTTGAAATTAGCTGGAATCTTGACGGTTCTGATGTAATCGACTATGTCATTATAGAGCGTAGTAGCGAAAACGAACAAAACTACGTGCAGATCGATAGTTTGATTGGAAGTCCAGAGGCATATACCGACATTTTCTTAGACATCATTGCAAAGACCCAATTCTACAGAGTAAAAGCAGGCAACGTTAGCGGTGCATCTGACTACTCTGAAGGCAATGGAAATTTCATTTTGTCTACAGATAACAAACTAAACGCAGCTATCTCAGTATACCCTAACCCTACAAGAGATAATGCCACCCTGACCATCAACGACTACATAAGTGGTCAGATCAGAGTTGATATTGTTGACTCCAAAGGGCAGGTGCTTAAAACTGTTAACACAACGAAGGCATCCAGAAAAATGGACATCGAAATAGCATTGGAAGAAATGCCGCAAGGTATTTATATGATTCAGATCTCTACCGAAAGAGGTAATGTGGTCAAGAGAATATTGAAGCAATAATTAATATTCAATCAAGAAAAAGCCTGTCAGAATTCTGACAGGCTTTTTTTATTACTCATCCTTTCTTTTACAATCGATCTTCCAGATAGGGAAAACGATCTGCTCAGTTTTATCCGTCCACTCTCCTATCCACTTGTAACCTACATCGGTGAAATCGTAAAATGTAATTCGATACAAACCCTCCATTCCATTTGGAGCCGTTTGATCACGGTACAGTACGATCTTGTCTTTTTCCTTTGTTAGATTTCCCTCCCAAGCAGACAGTGTAGTTGAAGGACCTAAATTGGAATAGTAGTGTACATACCAGCGAGCACTATCAGCAATATATTGTCTGATGCTACCAGAATGACCTCCATCTTCTTTTATGGTTTCGTCTTGCACCCCATAGCCATTCATTATGTATTTGAATGTCCAAGTCATTTCAATAGGTTCAGCCCATGATTGATCAGGATTTCTGGCCACCGAACTACAAGTGCATTTACCAATCATTGGAGCAAAGTCCTTGATTTGCTCCGGAGCATTTGGATTGGCTCTCCCAAAAGGATAAGCATCTGAAGGCTCATATTTAGCATATTCTTGGGCTCGTGTTGAGAGTGATAAAGAGCAGAGAATTACGAATAATGTGATTTTTGACCTCATGCTTTTCTTTCCAAGAAGAGATCAATTAGAAGCATTTTCAAGCCATTTGCAGCGAACAATAGCCTTATTGCAGGGAACTCACCAAAGGCAATTCTCTTTTTAGCCTATTCATTCTAGATTTTGCGATTGGCACTGAAGTTCCATCATTCAGAATCGCCTCTGCATTTGAAATATCTAATTCTTTCATATAAGATAAATTCACCAAAGCCTTTCGATGAACTCTTACAAATTGATATTGTCCCAAGCTATCCTCGAATGCCTTCATTGACGACCGCATAGTAGCTGTATCACCAGATTTATCGTGAATTTTCACACAGTAATCATCTGCTTCTATCCAAGTAATTGCAGTTACTGGAATGATCTTGATTCGATTACCCACCTTGATCTGCAAGACCTTTTCTGCATCGGATAGTTCTGGGTTGACCTGTGCAGTACGCAATAGCTTTCTCTCTCTTATTCGACCGAGTTCATCAACTTTCAACTCTAGGGAGACATTCTGCTCAATTAGATTTACAAGGATCAATAAGTACACAGTTGCTGCAAGTACGATTGGCGCCTTATGATAGAAATAGAACTCAAAATTCTCAAAGAACAGACTTTGCAGATCAGGTAAACCCCAGATGTTCACCAAGGTAACTATCGCCAAATTCGCCACAACAACCAGAAACACAAAGAGAGAGGCAATGGTCAAATGCTTAATATTGGAGACTGACATTTTCACTTTTACTACCCAGAACACAAGCGGAATTGCGCAGACCATCCAGATCGACCAACGATACAAACCACCTAAAAGAATTTCCCAATAAGTGGCAGTTAATGGAACACCGTTATTGAAATTCTCTGCATAAAACAATTGCTGTCTGGCCTCAAAGACAATAAACAACATAAACAGAACCGCCCCAATGAGCAATTCTTTTCCATTCGCTCGTGCCCAATTGATTAATGATTCCATAAAGACTGATTTATATGCTCTTACGAGTAAAATAGAAATATGGTAAAGAATGAATAGCTTTTATCTTTGCAGGATGCAAGAGTTGCTGCACAATGAAGAAACCATTATTGCTCTGGCGACACCACAAGGTGTAGGTGCGATTGGTGTAATAAGGCTAAGTGGTCCAATGTCCATTAGTCTTGTAAATCAGGTTTTTAAAGGAAAGGACCTGGAGAAGCAAGAAAGCCATACGATCCATTATGGCACAATCAGAGATGGCCACAAGATCTTAGACGAAGTCCTTATCTCACTTTTTGTTGCCCCAAAGTCGTTTACAAAAGAAAACGTAGTGGAAATCTCTTGTCATGGATCCAACTTTATCATTCGTCAGATCATTCAATTACTGATCAGAAAAGGAGCACGCCCAGCTAAACCTGGCGAGTTTACCAAAAGAGCATTTATGAATGGCCAGTTTGATCTTGCTCAAGCAGAAGCAGTGGCCGACTTGATCAATGCAGATTCAGAAGCGGCACATAATGCAGCGCTCAATCAAATGCGAGGTGGCTTCTCAGGTGAGATCAAGCATTTGAGAGAAGAGCTGATCCATTTCGCTTCAATGATAGAGCTTGAGCTCGATTTTGGAGAGGAAGATGTTGAATTCGCTAGTCGAGACGACCTGAAAGTACTGGTAAATAAATTGCTCAAAGTGGTCAATGCGCTGATCCACTCCTTTGATCTTGGTAATGTCATCAAGAATGGTGTACCTACTGTAATTGCCGGAAAACCCAATGCAGGTAAGTCTACCCTTTTGAATGCTTTACTCAATGAAGAAAAAGCAATTGTATCTGACATAGCTGGTACAACACGAGATTTTATCGAAGATGAGATCATCATTGGAGGTGTGGCCTTTCGTTTTATCGATACAGCAGGGCTTCGAGATACAACCGACACCATTGAGGCCATTGGCGTAGAACGCTCATTGGCCAAAATGAAAGAAGCTTCTTTGATCATCTACTTATTTGATCTAGCAGAGCTAGACATCGTAGAGATGAACCAAGAGATCAATCGTTTAGAGAATACTGGCGTGCCATTTTTAAAACTTGGTAACAAGCTCGACAAAGTTGAAGAGTCGGTAGTTACAAAACTACAGCAAAATCACCCTGACATGCTCTTCCTCTCAGCCAAAGACCCCGAGCAAGTGGAGATCTTGAAGAACCGTATCCTCGAATTGGTCAACCTAGATAAATTCAAACGTGGTGACACCGTGGTTACCAATATCCGTCATTACGACTCCCTCCTTCAAACCAAGAACTCATTAGATCAAGTGATTGAAGGCATTGACAACCAAGTCACCAATGACTTTGTGGCCATGGACATCCGCCAAGCCCTCCATTACCTTGGCGAGATTACAGGTGAGATCACTACTGATGATCTATTGGCGAATATCTTCAGTAAGTTCTGTATCGGGAAATAGACTACTTCTTAAAATGGTCCACTAGCTTTTGACATAAAGTGCCTTTTACTTGAAGCTCAAATGTAAACTTGATCATTTTACAAAAATCAATTAACCTTGAAGTACATGTTAGAGTGAAAAATCGGATGATGTCAGCATTCCTTTTTCGAATTCATAGATTTACGCTAGATTGATATACTAATACCTGCCCGCTTAGGTTAGTCTTATAAATGACCGAATGAATTCAACAAGATCCCTCCTGCTCATATTTCTCTTACTCAGTTTAACCAGCACCCTATTTGGGCAAATTACGAGCTCAGGATTGATCTATCCCATAGACAGTGAACAACAAGATCATTGTTGCATTCTCTTTCCTGTTGGCGCAGCCTTATCTATCTTTCAAAGCCCAGGCGGACAAATGACAGGTAAAATGATCAAGACAGTTGAGGACATGCAAATAGGTGACATAAGTTTCAAATCTTATACGCTGCATTTTGTTGATGGTGCAAACGATTCAACCAATGTGCTAGATATCTTTTCTTCCATCCCAATTAGCTCAGAAAATATGGCCTTGACCTTTTATGACAGACAAGGTGATTATGTTCAATTGATGCACAATGCTGGTCCCTATTGGGTCAATACAAAAGATTTGGAAGCTATTGGGCTCAAAGCTTATGGCTTACAAGAATACATGACGTTGAAATCCGGAGATGTTTTGGGTTTCTATCCGGAAGTAATCATTAACCTGAGAAATGGTCCATCAGCTACAGCTGAGCGTATTGCTACACTTTCCTATTTACACGAGATTGTACTAACTGGTGAGCATCAAGGTGCGTGGAGTAAAGTGAAAGTTATAAAGCTTAGCGAAGACCGTTGCTTGGGAGGTGAAGAAATTGAAGGCTCAGCACTGGAAGGTTGGATAAAAGCGATCGATGACGAAGGTTGGTCGAATATTTGGTATTACGCTAAAGGCTGTTAAAAAACATAGATATGAAGAAAATCACTATCCTCTTTTTACTTTTTGTGGTACATGCATATGGCCAAGATGCCCAACTTATAGAGATCGACTCCAATCAGAAGCTTTATAGAGGGGATATCGAAGGTAAAGGTAGCTTTCAGCTTTTTCTCAGAACTGTGAATAGCTCACCTAATATTGGGTACATCTCCACTTTAGATGGCTGGTATTCCATGAATAATGCAAATGAGAAAACTGAAGTAGCCGGTATTATAGCTGGTGACCAAATGCTGCTATTTACGTCTGCCAATAGGGCTACACTCAACAGTATCAAAGACTTTGAATATGATCAGAATGGAGAACTCAGACGCTTTGACACTGAACATCATGATTTGACTGAACTATCTGCAAACTTCCGAGGTATTGATCAACGATTCATACTTCAAATGGACCGAAAACAAGGTTTAATTGGAACATGGAAAAACGACAACGAAGAAAAAAACGTCTCAATTCGTGATCAACGATTTAAAATTGCCGAGTCCGACAAATACTTAAGACTAATGAATGGCACCTACTTTAACCTGAATAACATCAATGGTTTAGCGCGCGTACAGTTTGAAATCGAGGCGGTAGCCAATAATGGGCAAAACATCTTGCTGCATTATGAATATCAATCGAATCTTAATTATAATGGTCGTTGCGGAAGCGGAGAAGAATCGGGAATGATTGCTCTGCGTTTTGACGACAACTACCAATTTGTTGAATACGTACAAGCCGATTTCATTTCGTGCTACCAAGATATATATGTAGACGATCTGATCAAAGTTTCAGAATACATCACAGAATACAAGATCAGTGATTTTAATAGCAATAATCCACCTACATATATTGTGAATTATCAGAACGCAACCATAACGAAGAAATGAGTCAATCTTTGCCACAAGATTCTGACCTTACCTTACATGGAGATATCTTGGAAATCAGGACCTCCGCCAAGCTGAAATGGCTGAGCTGGATACCTTTAATTTTCAATGGCGCTTTATGCCTCATCATGTTGGCGGTTGTTATATCTGCCATTTTTATTCCTGCAGCTAGACTATTCGCTCCTTTCGCTTTGATTTTCCTCTTTATTGGATATAAATCATTCTTTAATGCTGGATGGAGTAATTATGGCCATGAGCAAATTCAGATAAAAGATGGCCTAATCAGCTATAAAAGAATTTGGTGGATCTTTCAACGATCCCGCAAGTATGAGACTCAGAAAATTGAGGAATTAAGCTTAGTTGATAACAAGATTTATACTGAAAACACCCCAGAAGGCTTCGAAGGAATTCACATGAAATTTCGATACGGCAGACGAAAGCAGCTTATGGGCAAAAACCTTAGCCTTGCTGACGGTCAATGGCTGCATGCCCATTTATCAAATGCGATCAATTCTTAATGTAGCTTTTGATTATATGAGGCAAGATGACTGATGCAATCACTCATTTATAAACTCTCTCTTGCATAAAACTCACCTGATCACTGTAGCCCTTATCCTTCAGCACATCATTGATCATTTGCTTAACTCCTTCTTGATCCTTTTTCAAGCAGACGACATGCATGGTAAACCATTCAGGACCGGATTCTCCATTTGAATACCATTGACCTGAGTCCTGAAAAACATCGATCACTGCCGAATGCTCAGAAACTGTACTTTCGATAGCATCCAATGCACTTTCATCATGCGTAAAGATCAACTTGCACTGGTCCTGAATACACTATCATTCTCGATGGATGTCTTTTCAGTGGCAGAAGGAACCGTTTCATTGTGTTCTGGAATGTCCCTTTTTAATCCATTCCAATTTTTGACAATTGAATTTAAGAAGACCGCTGTACCAATACCACTGCCTAATATGACCAAACCAGAATCCGTTACATCTAACATGATGCCCATGACAAAGAACGCACCGATCAGAACGACAAGCACTTTCAATATGGTTTTCAGCCTATTTGAAATTATTTCTAAAAATTCGGTTTATCAATTCAATATAAGTTTAAATAACTCAATTTGGAAGAGCCTCTGAATTGATCATACGTATTGCAACTCAAATCAATTTCCCGATGATCAGCGGTAAGTAATTGAAACATTAGGAAATCGATTAACTTAAAGGGGCGAATTAATAAACTACTCCATGAATTACTTCATTTTTCTTCTAGCCTTGATCTCCATTCTAGCCGAACCTCAACAGTTATGGGCTCAAGTTCAAGATATTGATGGCAATCGCTAAAACAGCGTTAAGGTCAATAATGAGGAATGGATATCATCGAATCTCAATGTCACGCGATTCGCGAATGGAGACCCCATTGCCTATGCACGATCTAAGCAAGAATGGGAGCAATACCAAAGTCAAAAACAACCAGCTTACTGCTATTACAATTTTGATTCAAATAATAGTCAACGATACGGAAAGCTCTAAAACCAATATGTAATAATGGATAATAGAGCAATTGCCCCAAGAGGATGGCATGTACCGTCAATGTATGAGATCCAAATACTTCAAGGCTATCTCAAGTATGGCTACTCTCCTATTTACGCTGGTAACAAGAGACCTCAAATATCAGATTTAGAGCTCAAAACACAGCAAAGCATGTTCCGAAGTGTATCTGTGGATAGTGTCAAAATCAGACAGAATACATTTTCAACTGACCTGGCCGGTGGCTATTACCAAGACAGAGAAGTGGGCTTTGCTTTCAGATATTTAGATGGGATCGGTGAATGGTGGACCTCTACCGTCATTAGAGAAAGAATTATGGATCGAACTACTCCTGTAACATATGATTATTATCCCGAAAGAGGTCTCTTTAATACTGGGCCGTCTGTGTGGCCAAAAAGTGGCTTCTCAATCCGACTTATTAAAAACTCAGCAGAATATGAACGAGGACAACAAGCCAGAGAGGCTTTTCTCAACTATTATCGCTTGCTAAGATCGAAAAGATTGGATGAAGCAAGGAGTTTCCAGCGTGACATAGATGAACAAGAGTTTGCCGTGGTTAAAACCTTGCTGACGCAGGGATATAATGGCATCTATCTGACCTTTGGAACCCCGGAAGTGTTGGACATTTGGCCTGGCATTATGATCAATGGCAAAGAAGCCATTTTGATCCATGCCAATGAAACCTCATACTTTGAGCATAAGGGAATCACGTCCAATCCAAGAACAGAGCAAGAAAGACTTGACAAATCCATAAAACAAATGGAATGGAGCAAGTTCAAGCTAGATATGCAGATGAATGCGGAGGATAATATAGAAATTCGAAGTTTTGCAAATCAGAACAAGATTGAAGTTTCAGGAGAGAGCTACTTTTTGGCTTACTACAATGCCAACACCTATTCATGGAAATTATCCTGGTCAGATGATTGGACAACTGAGGAAAAACGCGTCCTCGACAGGCTACCTAAACTGAGAGTTGATTAGCTTCAGTTAGAACAAGTAGTCATTCTCAATTGGACACACAGCAGCAGCAATTTCTATTGATCACTCATCTCCTTTAACTCTGAGTATTTCGAAGGACTCTAAAAAACGTTCGATGCTGTCGTTACCATCATTTGGGGTTTCACAGATCACTTGGTTTATGAACATGATGTGGTTGATCAATATAGCCCGCATATAGATATAAGCCCCTTCGATCTTTATTTTGATATTCCTACCCGGGTAACCATTGAATGTGATATTTTCATCTGACACCAGGTCGCCATTTACGTTAGTGACCGCACCTTCCACCGAACCTTCAAGTACGCTGTCGTATAACTCAGCATCTGCATCGGCAAAAAATGATTCTGGATAATCTGATCTGATCATTCCATAGAGGGCATTATCATCACTAAAGCTAGGTTGGAGCATTACCATATGCATATCTAAAACACCTAATTCTGAATCTACCTGTTGCATTGTTCTAGAAGGTTCTTCAGGAAAATAAGCAACCATTGCTAGGTCTTCATATTTGTACTTCTTCCAGGTTTGCCCAATCAGAGAAGTGGAAAAAAGTATCAGCATGAGGCAAAAAAGAATCGTGTTTTTCATAGGCTATAAAAATAGACAGTTAATCTGAAATGTATTATGAACGTGACCTAATTTTGCCAATTCCAAATAAATCAGTTTGCAAGCACTATTGCATTACCAAACGCTTGGGTCCTTTTCATTTTCTAAGACATTCGAGTCACTATTCATGCTTGATATGCAGAGGAGCGCAGAAGACAATATGGAATTTCAAAGCTTCTCTAATCAAAATTAGATTCAAGTGTCGGGTGAGAGCTACCTATTGGCCTACTACAATCAAAATAACGATTCATGGAAATTGGCTTGGTCAGACGATTGGACTAGTGAAGAGAAAAGGATTCTATATCAATTACTTAAGCTTAAACTAGATTGATTTATTACCAAGACATGTATTGAAACTGTTGATAAAAGCTTAAAACAGCTACCTAACAAAAGTTTAATTTCTACGCATTCAATTCCTGTTTTTACAAGCACTTACAGTTCATCGAAGAAATCCTACCAGTTAACGAAAATTGACCATGGCCTTCATTTAATAGTATGACTTTGCCGAAAATTGCGGCAAATGAAAAAGTTCATCTTATCACTAATTACTCTAGCATTAGTTTTCTCTTGTGAAGAGAACCCAGAAGAAACTCAACCAGAGAATGACTATCTACCAGAATTTGAGGTTGAGACTAATGTTACTGCGCTAGCTAGCAGAATTAGTGCTTCGAATGAAGTAGCCTTCAGTGTAGATGGCGAAAGCGGATCACTCACTTTCAACAAAGTTGCCGAAGTAGCACCAAATACGATCAATGGATATGACTTGAGCGCCACGGGATTGGCTTATTTGAATAATATCGTCTATGTAACATACCACGTGCGGGGCAATGTATATGGAGGAGAGATACTGACCTTTGATGTGAGTAATCCAAGCCAGCCACAATTGATTAGCTCTTTAGTTGATGAAACTGCCGACTATAATGACGTCATGGTGGGACAAGGAACCGTCAATCTCTGGGTGGCAGGTGCGAGAGACATTTATGCCTCAGGTTATGAAAACACCAATGGTGCAATTGCTACAAAAATTAGATTGAATAATGACAAAACACCTCAAAATACGGCAAGTTGGGAAGCTCCCTTGCTCTCTTACTCTGCTAGTTCAATTACCAGAGTTAATCCACCAAGTGGTGCAAGTAACGGTAGGATTTTTGTCACATCAGGTTCCAAAGGAGGTCTTGAAGTAATTAGAGGTAATGATGTGAATGAAAGATTCCACTCTCGCCAAGCAGATAACGCAAAGCACTTTGATTACTACGATGATAAAGGTGTCTTCTTAAGAGGAATAGATAGCAATACCTCAGCAATTGATATTTATGCACTTGATGACTCATTCATTTACAATTCATTTACCATACCATATGATGTTACTTACTTGGGTAAAAATGGTGTAGATGTTACTGATGGCTACGCTTTTCTCGCTATGGGAGATGATGGTTTGGTAAAAGTCAATACTTCTAACGGAACAATTGAAGCTACCTACAAATCAAGCGGTAATGGTGACGCGAATGCAGTATTAGTAGATGGAGGCTATGTTTACCTTGCCAATGGTAGCGATGGTTTGATAATTCTAAATGAGTCTGATCTATCTTTTGTCGCTAATTACAAATACAATGGCTCTTGTAACTATGTAGATGTGAAAGACGATTTGCTTTTTGTGGCAAACGGTAGCTCTGGCGGCTTAATCATCCTACAAAAGTCTTAAACGCTTTACGTCTAAAATTCTTTCTTCTTCGTTTCAAAATTATCCCCTTCAATGCATATTGATTTTCGGGGTTTGAGTGTTATTTTCAATGAATGGCACGCTCAAAAAGAACAAAACGATTCCTGAAGACTACCGGAATCATACTATTTAGTATTATTCTTTTGACTGCTACCGCTCTGGTTATTGCCTATCAGAAAAAGGACCAGCTGATACAGAAAGCCCTTGCCGATTTCAATGAGAGCATCAAAGGTAAAATCAGTGTAGAAGAAGTACGTATCTCCCCCTTCGAGAATTTTCCTTATATCTCAATTGACCTCTTTCATATTTCACTTGCAACCGACAAAACGGATCGGGCTGAAAAGCTCATTAAGATTGACGATGCATACATTGGTTTTGATGTCCTTTCAATTATTCAAGGTGACTATGAAGTAAAAAAGATCAAGCTAAGTAACGGTACATTGAATATCATTCAAGAGTATGACGGGACACTGAACCTTGTCAATGCCTTAGTATCTACCCTTGATGAAATTGAAGAAGTTGAGCTTGACACAACGACAACCACAAGTGTTGATCTTAAACTAAATAGTATTGAACTCGAAAATATCGATATCATAAAATTAAGTCGCGAGAATGACCTCCTGGCTGAAATCTATATCGAGAATGCCAAATCAAGTTTTAATAGTGCAGAAGACCTTGTTGAAGCGGAACTTGAAACGGAGATTCTTTTCAATCTTATTATAGACAATGACACTACCTTTCTTCACGACAAGCACCTTCAATTTAAAACGGCAATTAGTTATGACCTTGAGGAGGAGTTTCTGAGCATCGCAGAGTCGAAATTACAAATTGAAGATGCCTCCTTTCTTACTGAAGGGACGATAGATATCAAAAACGATCAATTTTTAGACCTCACTTTTAGTGGAGATAAACCAAACTTCGATCTCTTTCTTGCTTTTGCTCCCCCCGAACTCAATCCAGTTCTAAGTCGATATGACAATGGTGGACGCGTTTATTTCAATGCCTCTGTCTTCGGCCCAGTATATTTAGGAAGTGCTCCTCACATTGATGTGGAGTTTGGCTGTGAAGAAGCTTTTGTAGAAAACACAATTGTGGACAAGGGTTTACGCGATCTATTTTTCAAAGGAAGGTTCACCAATGGAGACCTTAATGACGCGAGCACCACAGAACTTATTGTAGAAGAGATTCGAGCTAAACCTGAAACAGGGGTTTTCAATGGGGCTGTTTCAGTTAAAAATTTGAATTCCCCAGATATTGAAATGGCCGTTGACTCTGAATTCGACCTAGATTTCCTTAAAGATTTTTTCGAGCTAGAAGACCTTGAAGATGTGTCAGGAGAAGTGGCTTTAAAAATGAACTTTCACGATATCATTGACCTCAATGACCCTGCAAAAGCCATTGAACGCTTTAATGAAAGTTACTATACAGAGCTCCGAATCAAAGACCTAAACTTTAGAAGTCCTGATTATCATTTACCAGTGACCAACCTGAATGTAGATGCATTCATGGATGGTCATGAAGCCAAGGTAGAAAACTTAAGTTTCAAAATAGGAGAATCAGACCTCACCTTGAATGCCCGAATTTCTGACCTACCAGCAATCATTCATCATACCAATATACCCGTAGAAGTCGATTTGAATATTACATCAGAACTCATCGATTTTACTGCACTTTCAACACCTCCTGGTGATAGCATCGTTTTCGATGAACAATTGAAAAATTTATCACTAGGCTTCAATTTTAAAAGCTCTGCCAGAGCCTTTACAGAGTCCCCCAACCTACCATTAGGAGAGTTTTTTATTAATGAATTGAATGCCCAACTCACTCACTACCCGCATGCTTTACATGATTTTAACGCAGATGTGATTATTGATTCGACTGACTTTAAAGTCATTGATTTTACAGGATTCATTGATGAGAGCGACTTCCATTTTAACGGTAAGCTGAAAAACTATGATCTATGGTTTGAAACAAAACCTGTTGGCAGTACCATGGTAGATTTTAATCTGACTGCATCTCAACTCAAGCTCAATAACCTTTTCTCCTATGGAGGTGAAAATTATGTTCCCGATGACTATCGCAATGAAGAGTTCGATGATGTAAAAATACATGGTGTAACGACTTTGGAGTTTGACGAGAGTCTTGTGTCTACTAAACTGGCAATCGACCAAATTGAGGCATACATGCCTGAGCATGATATGCGTTTTGAAAAGTTCTCGGCTAATATTGAACTCGATAGTATTAAGCTTAATGTAGATGACTTTACAGGAAAAATAGGAAACTCAGAATTGGTAGCTGATCTGACTTACTATCTCAACTGGGAAAAAACAGCGCAAGAACATAGTATAAGTATTAAAAGTCCTCATCTCGACTTTGATCAATTGTTCTCTTACATGCCCCCTGAAGAATCAGTTGATACTGTTTCTATTGATCATGAAGCAGGCTTTAATGTCTTTGACCTTCCCTTTTCTAATATGAATTTTGAAGTAGACATTGAACACCTCAATTACCATAAGTACCTCATAGACGACTTTCTTCTCAAAGGAAGAATGCAAAAAGACCATTTCATATATGTAGATACCATGGCTCTTGAGGCCGCGGGTGGTGCTATGCGCATGAGCGGCTATTTCAATGGCTCCGATCCTGATAAGATCTATTTTAGCCCTAACATGGAATTAGAACATGTTGACCTGGATAAACTATTATTCAAGTTCGACAATTTTGGTCAAGATCAACTGGTCTCAAACAACCTTCATGGTGAGTTGAGCGGTAAGGTTACCGGTAAAATCAGAATGCACCCTGATCTTGTCCCATTGATTGACGATTCACAGCTCAACATGCAAATTGAAGTCATCAATGGGAGTCTTGTTGAGTTCTCCGCATTTGAAGCACTCTCCGACTTCTTTACCGATAAAAACTTAGCACTTGTGCGGTTTGACACGCTCAAAAACGAGCTTAAGCTTGAAAATGGAGACCTCATCATACCTAACATGAACATCAATACAAGTCTAGGCTATTTTGAAATTTCTGGCCGTCAAGGATTTGATATGGACATGGAATATGCCATGAGAATACCAGTAAAAGTTGTTGCGAAAGCGGGTTGGAAAAAGCTATTCTCGAAAAAAGGGCAAGATAACTCAGGGAATGTGGACGATATTGAGTACCGAGACTTTACCCGTAGAACTAGGTTTTTGAATGTTGTGGTCAGTGGTACACCCGATGATTATAATGTAAGTATAGGAAAAGCAAAAAGGTGATCTAACGACCACCTTTCTATCAGAATATTATCTAGTTTTCTTACCAGCGTTTTTCCCATCTACCCAGCGACCATCTTTCACTTCGCCTAGGTATTCGACATCTTTGTTACTTCTTTCGTATTGCTGTATGGCAAACTCCAGCTCTCTCTTTGTGTCTCTTCTGATTTTGATGCCCGATGCGGCACCTTTACTTCTTACTAAAATGTAATATCCACTCTTTAACTCTGGCGGACGGGTGGCTGGCCTTCCTTTTTTCTCCATCTAAATTTTATTTGGTAAAAGCAATTCGCGAAAAATAGCAAAAATTCTAGATTCAGCTAGCTTAATTCTTTGATAAAAAGCGTATTCAACCAATTTATCTTCAATGAAATGTTCACAAACCAACTGTAATCTACTGATTCATTGCTTGTTAGAGATAATATAATGTTCTCATAACTTTTTCAACTTTATTACACTTTTACTACTATGTATTTACTCCTATTGTTTTCCATGTTTATCAATTCTAATCCCGAAGAAGTAGTTCAAAATCAACTTGAAGCTTACAATGCTAGAAACATAGAGGCATTCATGAGCTTGATGAGCAAAGATGTCGCACTCTACGAGTTTGGCAATTCTTCGCCTAGCGTAGCAGGCTTTGACGAAGTGAAGAAAATCTATAATAATCTATTCGAGCAAAGCCCAAACCTTCATTCCACCATACTTTCGAGAATGGTACTCGGCAATAAAGTTATCGATCATGAAAGCATTAAAGGTCGCATGGGTAATACCGAAATTATTGAGCTGATCGTGATTTATGAGGTCAATGCAAATTTGAAGATCAATAAGATCACCGTCCTCAGGGAATAATATAATCTAGCACTGAGGTAGTGTCAATCCTTCTTTTTCGGATTTAGATTCAAAAAGGAGGAAAAAATGAAAAAGATCGTAATAGAAACCACCCAGACTTTGATAGCTCTTTCAGTCATGTTGATGGCTGGCATTTCATTATATGCATTGCAACTCGTTCTATCAAATATTCATTAAGTGTGAATAAACCCCATACCAAGAGATTTTTCCCATTCTGGGACTGTTTAAAATGTCAAATCTTGTTAAAAAACCAGCAAACGGCATTTTTTGGTTCGGGTATTGTCTTTGTACTTATTGATTCCGAATAGACAAACATTTGGAGTCATGAAAAAAGTAGCAAACGAAATGATCATAGTTGTAGAAGCATTAGCCTTTATGGCAGCAGCTAGCGGAGCTGTTTATGGCCTACACCTGATCACCGCTTAAGAAATATTACATAGATAGTTGTTTTGAGTTGATTGTTGTTTGAGGGCCGGCCGACCACCGGCCCTCTTTCCTTTTGAAGAAACTTTCGACCACTCATCAAGAAGCTACCTCTCATCTTAAACCTATGGCGCTCCTTTGCGTCCTATTTCGCACAACCGTGCATCAAATAAGCGCTTTGCGCTTGAACAAAATTGAATTTTTAGCACTTAAGAGTGCAGTAAACCGAAAGTATGTTAAGGAAAGTTATTGGAGCAGTTATTGGCCTCGTTTTATTGGCAGGTGCTGGATTTACCGCAAAGAACCTTATTGATAACAACAATCGCCCCGTTAGAGAGGTCCCTAAGACCGTAAAGACCGTTTTCACTCAAAGTGTGCTCAATACAGAGATACCTATTGTAGTAAAAGCCAATGGCAATTTGGTCGCCTCAAGAAAGGTTGAAATTTATTCAGAAGTACAGGGTATTTTTCAAGAGTCTAGTAAGCCCTTCAAGTCTGGGCAATACTACAGAAAAGGTGAGTTATTGATGGACATCAATAGTCGAGAATTTTACACGAGCCTATTGGCTCAACGCTCTACCCTTTTCGATCTGATCACAGCTATGATGCCTGATTTGAGGTTCGACTACCCAGAATCATTCACCCACTGGGAAAAATATCTTCAAGAATTTGATCTAGAGAAAAATCTAAAAGCACTTCCTGAACCGCTAAATGATCAAGAAAAGTACTTCGTCAACGGTCGTCAGATCGTCTCCACTTTCTACAGCATTAAAAATCTCGAAGAGCGCTACAGCAAATACCAAATTAGAGCTCCATTCAACGGAATATTGACAGAGTCTACAGTAAATCCAGGTACTCTGATTCGCTCTGGTCAGAAACTAGGTGAGTTCGTTTCGGTTATTGACTTTGAACTCGAAGTAGATGTCAATCAAGAGTACCTCAATATTTTGAAAGTTGGCGAACCAGTCTCTTTAACTGATTTAGCTGGCGAAAACGAATGGCAAGGTGTTGTTAGGAGAATCAATGGCCGTTTAGACCAAACCACACAAACTGTAAAAGTATTCATTGGTGTGCAAGGTAGCGATCTAATAGAAGGCATGTATATGGAAGCCAATATTGCAGCTAGAGCCGAAAAAGATGCAATTGAGATCCCAAGGAACTTAATTCAAAATGAGAATCAATTATTCGCTGTTGAAGACGGTCAATTGGTGATCAAAGAAATCAACCCTGTTTATTACACAGACAGAACAGCAGTTGTTAAAGGTTTGGCCGATGGTACTCAAATCTTAAGCAGACCTATCCCGGGTGCATATAATGGCATGTTGGTAAAAGTTTCTCCAAGTAGTTCAACACTAGCACAATAAGCCATGAAGAAGATTATCGCATACTTCATTAAGTATCCGGTGGCTGTCAATGTTCTGATGGCTGCTATTATCATTTTTGGTGTACTTGGTGTCTTCAAAATGAAGTCCTCTTTCTTTCCACTGAATGACTCCAAGATCATCAACATTTCTATCACCTACCCTGGTGCTTCGCCACTTGAAATAGAAGAAGGTGTTGTTCTGAAAATTGAAGATAACCTCAAAGGTGTTATTGGAATTGACCGCGTTACCTCGGTAAGTAATGAGAACTCTGGCCGCATAACGGTAGAAATTGAAAAAGGTCAAGACATCGACCTTATGCTTCAGGAAGTAAAGAATGCAGTCGACCGCGTTCCATCTTATCCTACGGGAATGGAACCTCTTGTGGTTAATAAGCAAGAAAGTGTTCGACCTACAATTTCATTTGCCTTAAGTGGAGAAAACATTCCCCTGAAAACACTGAAACAGATCGCTCGAGAAATTGAGAACGATTTAAGGGGTATTGAAGGTATTTCACAGGTGGACATATCAGGTTTTCCTGCAGAAGAAATTGAGATTGCTGTAAGAGAAAAAGACCTTTTGGCATATGATCTTTCATTTTCTCAAGTAGCTCAAGCGGTGAGTAGAGAAAACATCTTAGTTACGGGTGGTAACATTAAAACCAATATTGAAGAGTATTTGATCAGAGCAAATAGCCGATCTTATGTAGCCAAGGAATTAGACTTCCTAGTTGTGAGAGCAGATGCCTCGGGTAAAGTAATCAGGTTAAGAGATGTAGCTGATGTGAGAGACCGGTTTGCAGAAAGCCCAAATGCAAAATTCTTCAATGGAGAACAAGCGGTGAATGTGAGCATTAGCAATACCAATGACGAAGATCTTATTTCTACCGCAGAAAACGTCAGAAAATATGTAGACGAATTCAATCAGCGCTACACCAATGTAAAGCTTGAAGTGATCAGCGATGCTTCGATCACGCTTACCCAAAGAACTCAGCTTTTAGCTGAAAACGCATTGGTCGGAATGCTACTCGTGTTATTATTTCTATCCTTATTCTTGAACACACGTTTGGCATTTTGGGTAGCAGTAGGTTTACCGATTGCCTTCTTGGGGATGTTCATTTTCGCTCCAGGTATGGACGTAACGATAAACGTACTTTCCCTATTTGCTATGATCATTGTGATTGGAATTCTCGTAGATGACGGAATTGTAATCGCAGAGAATATTTATCACCATTATGAAAAAGGAAAAGGCAGAGTTCAAGCAGCTATAGATGGAACCATGGAAGTGATTCCTCCAATTGTATCTGCCATTTTGACCACACTTTTAGCGTTTGGTACTTTCTTATTCTTAGATGGAAGAATTGGTGATTTCTTCGGAGAAGTTTCGGTCGTTGTAATCCTGACTTTATCGATCTCATTGATTGAGGCTCTTATTATTCTTCCAGCGCACATTGCTCACTCAAAAGCTTTGTTACCTGAAAACCCAGATGAGAAAAAGTCTTCATTTGGAAGAGTATTTAGCAAACTCAGACAAGTGAATAAAATTGGTGATGCAATCATCGCCTTCTTGAGAGATAGAGTATATGCAAAAGCACTTCGGTTCGCACTTGCCAATCGTTTTTTGACTTTATCAATAGCTTTCGCACTCTTGATTGTAACTGTAGGTTCTATTGGCGGTGGCATTATACGAGTGACCTTCTTTCCTCAAATTGCGAGTGACCAAGTTTCCATTACATTGAAAATGCCAGAAGGAACGAGTGGTGCTATTACTGACTCTATCCTAACCGTTTTGGAAGAAAAGGCATGGATGGTCAATGAAGAGTTTACTGCAAAGCAAACTGGGAATAGACAGGTGGTTCAAAATGTGATCAAAACCTTGGGACCAGGTACAGCCAATGGCAATTTAAGTATCAACCTCCTACCTGGAGAGTTGCGAGATTTCAATTCAGATGAGATTGGAGGAGCCATCAGGCAAGCCATGGGGCCAGTTTACGGTGTTGAAGCGCTGACCTATGGTGGTGGAAGAAACTTTGGAGGAAGTCCAATTTCTATCTCGTTGCTAGGCAGTAACATTGCTGAATTGAAAGCAGCAAAAGCTGAACTAAAAGAAGCGCTGCAAAGCAATGCAGCCTTGAAAGACATTACTGATAATGATCCGCAAGGGATTAAAGAAATCAATATTGAGCTGAAAGATAAAGCCTACTTACTGGGTTTAAACACGCAGGAAGTAATGAGTCAGGTCAGGTACGGATTCTTTGGTTTTCAAGCCCAACGCTTCCAACGAGGTCAAGACGAGATAAGAGTTTGGGTAAGGTATGATGCCCAAGACCGTTCAAGTATCAACAATCTTGACGAGATGAAGGTATCAGCGCCTGACGGATCAAAAGTACCTTTCTCAGAAATTGCGACTTATACGATCGAAAGAGGTGAAATTGCCATCAATCACTTAGAAGGTCGGAGAGAAGTACAGATCACGGCAGACTTGTCCAACCCATCTGAATCTGCGCCAGATATATTGAATCAGATCAGAAATGAGCTGATGCCCGAAATTCAGTCGAAGTATCCATCTGTTGCCGCTTCATATGATGGTCAGAAAAGAGAACAGAATAAACTGACTCAGTCAGCGACTACTGTGATTCCAATCATTATTTTCCTCATCTATATGACCATCGCATTTACATTTAGGTCGTATGGGCAACCGCTCCTACTCTTATTACTCATTCCATTGAGTTTGATTGGTGTGGCTTGGGGACACTGGATTCATGGCTTCCCAATCAACCTACTTTCTTGGTTAGGTATTATCGCCCTCGTTGGTATTATGGTAAATGATGGGTTGGTGTTGATCGGTAAATTCAACAGCTATTTAAAAGATGGAATGCCTTACGATAAGGCTCTTTACGAAGCTTCTAAATCAAGATTTAGAGCAATCTTCCTAACCTCCTTGACAACTATAGCGGGCTTGGCTCCTTTGATCTTTGAGACCAGTAGACAAGCACAATTCCTGATTCCAATGGCCATCTCAATTGCCTATGGTATTGGCGTGGCTACTGTCCTTACCTTGGTCGTTCTACCTATCTACTTGTCTATTGCCAATTCATTTAAAGTGAGTTTAAAATGGTTGATGTCAGGTGAAAAAGTAAAAAGAGAACAAGTTGAAAGAGCTTACATAGAACTAAATGCTGAAGTCCATGAATAAGCGATATATTTTTATCCTTGCCCTTTTAATGACCTATAGTTTAGGTCAAGCGCAAGAAGTGCTTAGCAAATCAGAAGCACTTAGAATTGTAATGGAGAACAACTTTGACGTACTCCTTAGTCAAGAGCAAGTAAAGGTTGCTGAAACCAATACGGAGATCTTTAATTCTGGGTATTTACCTACCCTATCGGGAAATGCTGCCATCAATTTCAACCGTGACAACATCACAGCAGAATTCCAAGATGGCAGAGTAACTGAACTAAATGGAGCCGAATCCAACAGCAGAACAGCAGGTTTGGCCTTGAATTATGTCATTTTCAATGGCTTCAATAGGAAGTACAACATGGACCGCAATAAGGAGCTATTGAACCGTGGTCAATTAAACCTAAGAGCTACTCTAGAGAACACTATCCTGACATTGTTTAGCACCTATTATCAGGTAGCTCAATCGCAACAAAATGTGTCCAACTTAGAAGAGACACTGAACATTTCAAAAGAGAGACTCAAGCGAGCTGAATACGGTTATGACTATGGTAGAAGCTCAAGACTTGATGTGTCAAATGCGCAAGTTGATGTAAATACAGATTCAATCAATCTTTTAAATGCAAGACAGCTATTAGCCAATACAAAAAGAGACCTGAATTTCATTTTGGGTAGAGAAGCCAATGTTGAATTTGATATTGATACGTTAGTCACTTTTAGCAATGTGGTAGACAAAGAAGCACTCTTTAAAGGCATGGAATTAGAGAATGTTCAGTTACTGATCAGCAAGTCTGATATAAGCGTAAATAGAGCTGCTACTAAAGTTGCTCAGTCTAACTACTATCCTACTTTGAGTGTGAATGGTGGTTATAATTATCGTCTAGGAAATAACAACAGCGCTTCATTCTTAGCAACAAGCACTTCCTCAGGTCTTACTTATGGTGCAACATTGGGATGGAACATTTTTGATGGAGGTGCAACCAGAACAAATACACAAATCTCTAAGATCAATGAGAACATCAGTAACGTTTCGCTAGCGCAGCTAGAAACCAATCTACATGTTCAGTTTGAAAATGCTTGGGGAGATTATCAAAACAAGCTTTTTGTTGTAGAAGCACAAGACAGAAACCTTCAGACCAATAAAATGAACTTCGAAAGAAGTGTTGAGCAGTACAAATTGGGTAGAATTAATTCAATTGATTTCAGAAATGCTCAGAGAAATTTATTGCTTGCGGAAGTTGGTTTGACACAAGCCAAATTTGATGCCAAGCGTGCAGAATTATTACTCTTCCAGTTATCTGGTAAGATCACAGAAGCAGAATATTAAACAAATTAAAGGCCGACTATAGTCGGCCTTTAACAATCATCAACCTAAACCAGCCACCCTTATCCTCCATCACTACTTTCTATCAATTCACTATTGAGGAGGTGACCAATTAATCTTATTAAGCTTCAACCAAATCTTCTAATGGTTGTGCTAATGGGAAATCAACCGGGATTTGAGTCAAGTTGTGTAAATAGTTCATTACGACTTTGTCTCCAACTGCCACAACTAGATCAACTACACTTCCTTTAGAATAGCCAGCGGCATAAAAGTTCTCAAGCGCTGACTCGCTTACCTTACCTCTATTGTTGTTTACTTCTAAAGCTAATTTCACTAAAGCGTCAAGCTTTTCATTGAATGAAGCACTTCCACCTCTCAGCTCAAGAATTTGGTCTTCTGTAAAGCCATTCATTTTAGCTATTGCTGTATTCGCACTTTGGCAGTAAGAACAACCATTTGCTTCACTTACAACTAGGTTAATTGCTTCCTTCTCTTTGTTGTTGAAAGAAGTTTTACCTTGTTGAAACTAAAGGTAGTTGCCTAAAGCAGTTTCTGAGTGAGCCATTGTAGCATAAAGATTAGGTACGAAACCTACTGCTTGTTTCAAATTGTCGAAGATGCCTTGATTCAGTTCGCTTACTTCTTCTCTTGAGGGTACATTAAATGTTGCCATAATTTTTATTGTTGTTATAATTTTTAAATGCGATTCGAAATACAAACAGACAAGTCTGTTCATTTAGTTCAATAAAAATTAATTTTTCTCAATAATTTTTTCAAAGAGGCTTCTAGCGACCTCAATAGGCCATTTTTCTTCAAATACTCTACTCTCCATTAATGCCGCTTCGTACTGCAAATACAACTCATTACTGACAACCTCTACGTCTTTTACCTTCAAATTCTCTTTGACAAGCTTGTAAAGAAGCGAACGCATATTTCTCTTTTGACTGATGATCTCTTCAGACATTAATTTGTCGTGTTGTGAAATTTCGGCTAATGTATTCAAGCTCCAGCATCCCTTGAAAGACTTAGAGTTATAAAACTCTTCGACATGGTCCATGATCGCCATTAACTTTGCTTTGCCAGCAGGTTGAGCATCTATTCTTTGCATCAACGCCTTCTTTGATTCGGCATCCATGTGCTTAAGATACTCCACCCCTATTTCTTCCTTCGATCTAAAATGTTGATACATACTAGCCTTGGCCACACCAGACTTTTCTAGAATCTCATTGATACCCGTGCGGTTGTATCCATTCTTATAAAACAGGTCTGAAGCAGTAGCAATAAGTCTCTCTTTAACCGGTCTCTTTTTCATATCAGCAATTTAATACAAAACAGACAAGTTTGTCTAAAAGTTCTATTCGAACAACGCAACAAAGCGAGCATCACTCTGAAGCTCTGCATGTTGAAGAGGAGATTTTCCCTTGGCATCTTGGGTATTCGTATCCGCTCCCTTCGCTAGCAAAAGCTTAGCAATTTCAAAGTGACCATAGTCAATGGCATAGGTCAATGCTGTTGCGCCCTCATAATTTTGCTTATTCAGATCAGCACTAGCTTCGATCAAGAGGTCTACTAATTCAAGGTCACCTTTGAAAGCCACGCCCATTAAGGCTGTGTTTCCCTTGCCATCACGGGCCTCTAGGTTGGCACCATGTGCAATCAGCAGTTCAGTAACCTCTCTCTGTGCCATGTATGTTGCCATCACAAGGGGAGTAAACTTTCGCGCATCCGCTGTATTTACTAATTCAGGAGATTCAGTAATCATTCCTCTTACCATATCTATTTGGCCGCCTCTGATCGCTCCAAAAAGTGCATCTGTATTATTCATATTATCTTAACCCGTAATCGATTTTTTAGTTCTTCATTTGTCTTCTATCGCCCACTCCGATTTCCGCGCATAAGGAAAATCGGCTTTCTTCTGCAGCCCATAGTAAGAGTTTAGGCCTGAGATACCAGCAATGTTTGCATGATCTAAGTCTAAATAACCTTCAGGGGATATTACCTCATCAGCGATCTTTAGCAGCTCAATTTGCCCTACCAAAAGTCGAGTATCATTTATAGTCAAGTGCACCTCTTCAGCTAATTTCAACCCAATTTGAATTGGACTTTCCATTACAAAAGGCGCCTTAAAGTCTCGAATATATGTTGGAGTAAAACCGCAAGCCTCAAATTCAGACTCATTGAGTTCAAACTTGGCCGAAGTATAATGACCATTCTTCACCATTGAAATCGGCAAAGCATTTACTGTGTAAACCCCCGTATCGATTATATTCTTGTAAGTGTGACGAGGAACCTCACCTACTGGTCTGGTTACACAACCTATCAAGGCAGGGTTACTTCCCAAATGCACAATTGAACTAAAAATAGCCAAGTTTTCATGCCCTTCTTGTGATTTGGTACCAATAAGGTTTGCAGGTTTTATTCCCGTAATTGAATTGATCAAATTGAGCCGCTTGATTTTTTCCAGCGATTCAATTTCTGTTCTGTTAAACTCCATACCTTGCCAACAAGGCCAGGTTCTATTTGTTGCCTATTTTGTCCCAAATCTGATCGCAGTTTTCAACTCCATCGGATCTGTAGTTCCTGGGTCGTTCAAGTACTCCTCAAATGGATGATATTTCTTCTTAGGAAATGACTTGGCTCTTTGCAGATTCATCATCATTGACCAAGCATTTCCTAAATGCTCATAAGGGCCAGTGTGTACAACAGAGTATGTCTTTGTAGGTGCCATTTCTCCAGCTTCTATTCCAGCTGGTAAATTGGCTGGAATCTCTTTGACGGGAACTCCTGCCGCGTACTGCGCCTGTCCCTTACCCATTTGCCACTTATGATATTGTGAGAATGGATTGCCTGAAATCATGTCCTTTTTATCATCCATAAACTGCCAAAGCTTATCAAAATCGGCAGACATGGCCTCACCCATTTTATCAAATGGTGTTGTGGTGGTAATTACCAATGTATTTGCCACCCGGGTATTCGCCTTTACCTTCAATATCTAATTTCGAATGAACTTCACCGTCCTCTACTACATCTTTCAAAAGTCTAAGGCCTCTGTCATAATCCATTCCAACAAATGTCTCCATCATCTTTTTCATGAAGAACATGAAAAATGGAAGCGAACCATCCATTGTCCAGGTCACTTCTGTTCCTTCACCTTGCTCCTTCATATAAAACCCTACTTTAGAAGTAGATTTCCAAGGTTTTAAAAAAGTCAGATCCAGCTCGACAAACTCATTTTCTTTTTCACTAGATACTCGCATATTACCTGAACCGATTCGAGCGCCATTCCACTCATAATACTTCCCCCCCTCTTCCACGTTTACAGTCGCTTCAGGTTCCAGGATCAACCATGGCGACCATTTGGTCTAGTTTCCAAGGTTATTGATATGAGGAAAAACTTGGCTCACAGGGGCTTTGAGCTCTATCGATTTGATAACATTCATCTTAGGCATAGCAAAAAAATCTTTTATGAAAAAAAAAAGATTTATGTGTTGACACTCAGTCTTCTAAACGAAGAATTAGATCAATGGATCAATACCGTGATTGAAATGAAGATTTGAACCTACTGCTTCAATAGCTTGATCACAGCTCTGGTATTCCCGGTATCAAAAGTCAGCAAATACATGCCTGAAGGTATTTTTGGGCTAAGTATATGCAAAGCCATATTAGTCTCGCCTTTAGTCCTTAGCACAGCCAATTGTAGACCATTCAGGGTATTTAGAGAAAAAGTACCCTCAGTATGTTGAGGGAGTAGAATAGACGTTTCCTCATTCACAGGATTACCTATAATTCGAAAATCAGTATGCTCAACAAGTGCTAAACTCGTGACAACTGCTTCAAAATTTTCTGGTTCACCTCCTTCTCTGATCAAATAGGCTTGGTTAGCTGTCAATTGATTGAATTCCTGCTGTAAACCACTAGGCCACAAAATCTTCACTCTTTCTAAAGACTGTGCATCATCGAGCCCAAAATGCATGGTTAAGCTATTTTGAGCCCCATAGCCTATTCCACTTCTTAGTTCTTTGGCTTGCCACATATTTGCCGCAAACACACTCACCTTCGCACCTATAGCTGCCCTGTTACTAGTTGTTCCTTCCAATTTGAACTTTACATATGAACGACTGTCTTCTTCATTCATGAAAACTTGAAAAAGATCTCCATCTACATCGTTAGCGACAAGCAAGTCGATAGCGCCATCATTATCCAAATCACCTGTGGCTACCCCAAAGCCTCCAAAAGGACTTCGGATATTCTCATTTTCAGATGCTATTTCAAATTCCTCACCTGCCAAATTGTGGTATAGGACATTATCATATGGAGAGAAATAGGTGTTATTGGCTACATAAATATCCTCCCAGCCATCATTGTCATAATCAAATCAAATCAAACCAAACCGTACCTCATGCCATGCCATAATCATCTACTTTTTGGACTTCAGACACATTGGAGAAAGTACCGTCTTGATTATTTCTGAATAACACATTCTCAAAGAGGTTGGTGATGTAGATGTCCTGCCAGCCATCATGGTCGAAATCTGCAAAATCTACACCCATGGCTTGACCCACATAATCAACACCCGCCACTGCGCTTACATCCGTAAAAACACCATTTCCATCGTTTCTATAGAGAATGTTAGCCTGATCAGTATCATGACTTAGGTAGAGATCTTGGTCACCATCATTGTCATAATCAAAGAATCCAGACCCCATAGCAATGAGCTCATCTATAGCCCCAGATGCCTCGGTAACATCAGTAAAAGTAAGGTCACCATTATTGAGAAAGAGATAATTCGGTTTATGCGGAATAGCCAAATAAAGATCTACCAACCCATCATTATTCACATCTGCAAGCATGTTGGCCGAGGTACGGTCATTGATCTGAACACCAGCTGCTTGACCTATTTCTTCGAAACCTCCACGGCCATTATTCCTAAAAAGTAAATTTGGTCTATAGTTACCCGTGCCTAAATAGAAATCTAGAAAACCATCATTGTCGATATCTGCCCAGCATGCCTGAATATACTCGCCATAGTAGTCAACAAACGCTTGTCTGCTGACTTCTTCAAATGCACCATTGCCTAAATTCTTGAATAGCTTATTTCTACCCAAGCGCATAGCGATATAGACATCATCAAGTCCATCGTTATTATAATCAACTACAGAAATACCATAAGTTCGAGTCAACTCCATACCAAGAGCAGCGGCCATAGAGCTGAACAGTTGCTGTGCGCTTAAAGAGCTCACTAAGCAAAGTGACAGTAAGATGTACCTGATCTTTCTCATGCGTAATAAACTTCAAATTAAACATGAAAAACTTTCCTCAACCATTATTTTTATTCAATCATTTAAGAAGATTCTTTGGAAGCTAGCCCAATACCCGATCACCAAGTTTTAATTGATATCGTCAAAGGACAGATGCCTTTTGGTAAATACAAAGGCAGACCCTTGATGAGTCTGCCAGTTTCTTATTTAGAGTGGTTTGCACGCAAAGGGTTTCCTCAAGGAAAACTCGGTATGCAGCTTCAAACCCTTTATGAGATCAAGATCAACGGACTTGAAGAGATTCTCCACAGAGTAAAACGCGTTATTTAACAGCGCTCAATACCTTTTCCATCATCTCACCAATCTTGTTAGGTTGCAACCAGCGCGTCACAACTACCATATTATTGGTTTTGTCCACCACAATGAAGTTACCGCCAAAGCCTGCGGCATAGTAGATAGACTCATCATCTACTTGTTTCCATTTTCTACTACCCTTGTTTAGCCACCACATATAACCGTAGCTAGCATAGGCTTCCGATGAAACTTGAACAGCATCGACCCAATCTTTTGAGATCAACTGCTGACCATTCCAACTGCCCTCATTCAAGAAAAGCAATCCAAAACGCGCATGATCATATGTATTGATGAAAACACCACCTCCAGAGTGACCTCCTCCTGTGACAGATTTCATTTGCATACCATCAACTGTTACCCAGGCATCCTCATAGCCGAACCATCGCCATGTGGTACTAGCGCCTATTGGGTCCATGATATGCTCTTTAAGTACTTGAGGCATTGGTTTGCGCCATACTTGAAGCAACGAGTAAGCCAATACATTCACGCGCACATCATTGTACTCCATTACAGTACCTGGTTCATCTGGAGTAGCAAACTTCCAATCATCTATGCCAGTGCCATCAGTGGGTGGTCTGTCGCCCCAATCCTTGATGCCGAATAATTCTCCCGACCAAGCAGAAGATTGATTCAATAATTGATGCCAAGTGATCTTAGCATTGTGTGCTCCAGTAAATGTGCCATCCCAAACATATTTATCTACTCTATCTTGGGTTGAATCGATTAGACCATGATCCACTGCCAATCCTGCTACAGTAGACAGATAACTCTTGGTGACGCTAAAGGTCATGTCAACTCGGTTAACATCACCCCACTGTGCTACGATATAGCCGTCTTTAATGATCAAGCCTGCAGGCCCTCCTCTTTTCTTTGTTGGTCCTAAAATTTCATGGAAAGGCTCTCTCCTGAAACTTTGTAAAATAGCAATGCGAAGGTCTTTTGACCCTGTGTACTCATGGCTTTCAGCAAATGTAACGGCTTCTTGAAGCCTACCTTCATCAAGTCCGAGTGCTACTCCTGGTTTTGTATCCCAGGTACCTTTTGGCGGAAAGTATTGTTGGGCACTTAAACTGAAGCTGAGCAAACAGCACACAAAAAGGAATATGATCTTTTTCATCTGGGTCAATTTTGTTCCGAGATAGATTAAGAGAATATGAATATCAAGAAAGCTTTGATGAGTGGAAATAAAAAGGAGGCCATGACACCTCCTTTTACCTAATCAAAAACATGAATTTCTTCATGTCTTATAATTACAATCTGTTAACACGAAGGTAACACACATTACATTAAAGTAAAATTCGGTTTACATTTTTTTAGAGTATTTGATGAAGGTATCATAATAAAAACTCTCTACCTCCTCATCCTAATTACAGGTCAATGACTGAAATTAAATTTGAATACCTGCTATATTCAAATTACTAAGCAGTAACATATGGTAAACGTAGAATCGGTTCTTAAAAACTTTGAATGGGCTATTGGCTATTACCATTTTCCCATAGACAAAGAGACCACTATTGCCATGAGAAGTGATAAGCACAAACGTGTGGTCTGTACCATCAATAACACGGTTACTATTCATTGTGCGCTGATGCCATTAAATGATGGTAGTTTTATCATGGTTAATAAACAAGTTCGTAAAAAGCTTGGGATCGAAGAAGGTGATAAAGTTCAACTCCAGTTAGAAAAGGAAACGGCTGAATATGGATTACCAATGCCAGAATCATTAGAAATGGTCATGACGCAAGACGAAGTTGCATTTACGCATTTTAAAAGGCTGACTCCCGGTAAACAAAGAAGTCTCATTTACATAGTGAGCAAATTAAAGAGCATCGATAAGCAGATCACGAAATCCTTGGCAATTGCTGCTCATCTGACGGAGCTCCATGGCAAACTCGATTATAAGCTACTTAACGAAAAGATCAAGGAGTACAACCAGAACAACAACCTTAATCTATTCTGATATTTAATCAAATCTCAAAATATTATTCTTAAGATTAATCTTTATACAATTAATCCTTTTATTATTTATTCATTTTAGCTAATTTCTATTCCTTTCACATTTTCAGTTTCTCAACGATCAAACCATTGGACAAATGAATTTTACAGGAGTTAAAGCACCGGAAGAAGCCAAAACAGTGAATAAGTACCGTCCGGTAACAGATTACATGACAAAAGATGTCATTACTTTTCACCCCGACCAAAGCATTGCTGAGGCAATGGATACATTTTTGGAAAATAGAATATCGGGAGCACCCGTAGTCAATGACAACGGAAAGATCGTGGGTATTCTTTCAGAAATTGATTGCCTAAAGATCATGGTTGACGAGGCTTATCATAACCTACCCCATGGTAAAATATCCGTCACTCAATACATGAGTTCGAAAATCTCTTTTATTTCAATTGACGCTGATGTATTAGATGTGGCATCGAAATTCTTGACAACACACTTTAGACGTTTTCCGGTTGTAGACCAAAACGGAAAACTTTGTGGTCAAGTCAGTAGAAGAGATATACTTCAGGCCACCAGAGACCTTAAAACATCTACTTGGTAAGACCTACCAAACATCTGCCCATTCAGGGTGTTTTTGTAATGTTGCCTTTGCGAACGGACACAGGGGCAACATTTTTATTTTCCGCCCTCTCACATAGTTCACAGCATATTCGACTAATGCCAAGCCCACTCCTTTGCCCCTAAAGTTGTCTTCGACTTCTGTATGGTCAATAATAATGCGCTCAGGCCCTGCAATTGAGAAAGTCATTTCCCCTCCTTTCATTCCATTGCTTTCATAGACAAAACTCCCTTTGGTTTCAGCTATATTAGTAGAGATTTCAAAATCCATATGTTCAAAACTATCATTTTCAAATTAGGTTCCATGAAGTCATTCTTTTCTGTGTTCTTGCTTTTTATCTGTCTGCTAAGTAGCGGGCAAACCCTCCGATATGATGCCATTTTACGAGGCCATAGTGTGGGCGAGCTCAAAGTGGTTAAAGAAGTAAGCGACAACAAAACCACCATTGAAACTTCAACCCATATTGTAGCGCATATGCTTTTTAAGATCACTGTAGATGTGACCACGAAATCTACCTACATGGATGGTGTTCTTATTGAATCGGAGGCTGTATCAAAGCAAAATGGACATATTCATGAGAGTGTTTATATCCATAAAACAGACAATGGTTACAGCATTGATGTAGATGGAGAGAAAGAACAATTGAATGTAGAAACACTCATCGGTGCCGATACCCTTTACTTTGAAGAACCAAAGTCTATTAGCCATACCATGGCACTGGCCTCTGCTCAGTATTTAGATATTGAAAAAGGAAAAGGCGGAGCATACTTCTTTGTGCACGATGGCAAAAAAGAAAGCCATCAATACAAAGCAGGAGTGCTCGAAGAAGTGGTGATCGAGCACAAGCTCTATACAGTAACCATGAAGCGCAAGCAATAGGGTTTTAAATAACCAAAACAATGACTCTGCACAGCTTGTCTTAAGTGCATGAGGTCTCTAAAGTTTATTGTTTACCTGGCTACCATCTTTGTGGTTGTGTATACCATGCTCAGCACCTTGCCGGTGGCATTTCCTATTGTTTACTTTGCATTTCTCATTGCCCAAGCATTGCTGATCTACATGGTATATCGAATTCTAACAGACAAATACCACACGTCAAAGACATTTAACGATTGGTACGAAGACAAAGAAATTAAATAGCAAAAACGCATGCTATTGGTTTTCAGGCAGATGTTTCGAGCCGAAAAAATATTATCATTTTTTTCTGTTCAGCTATTTGCAAATCAAATCTAACCCACTACTTTTGCATCACCTTAAAACGGAGCGGTAGTTCAGCTGGTTAGAATGCCTGCCTGTCACGCAGGAGGTCGCGGGTTCGAGTCCCGTCCGTTCCGCAAAAAGCCTGGTCATTTGATCGGGCTTTTTTTGTTTTAACACACACAACATGTTCTATCTCTATATTCTTCAAAGCCAGAAAGATGGTAGCTATTACATTGGCTACTCTGCCAACCCTCAACAAAGACTTTTAAAGCACAACAACTCACTGTCAGGCTATACCTCTAGAAAAAAACCGTGGGCGCTTGTCTACACTCAAGCATACGCCACTAAAACTGAGGCCATAAAAAGAGAGCGATTCATCAAGGCACAAAAGAGCCGTGTATTTATCGAAAAACTAATTGCTGGCAAGTAAGGCTAGAATGCCTGTCCCAAGTAACTCGGGAAGGTCGCGGGTTTCCCGACTCCTCGGGATCCGTTCCGCAAAAAGCCTGGTCATTTGATCAGGCTTTTTTTGTTTTAGCACACACAACATGTTCTATCTCTATATTCTTCAAAGCCAGAAAGATGGTAGCTATTACATTGGCTATTCTGCCAACCCTCAACAAAGACTTTTAAAGCACAACAACTCACTGTCAGGGTATACCTCTAGAAAAAAACCGTGGGCGCTCGTCTACACTCAAGCATACGCCACTAAAACTGAGGCCATAAAAAGAGAACGATTCATCAAGGCACAAAAGAGCCGTGTATTTATCGAAAAACTAATTGCTGATAACTAAGACTAGAATGCCTGTCCCGAGTAACTCGGGAAGGTCGCGGGTTTCCCGACTCCTCGGGATCCGTTCCGCAAAAAGCCTGGTCTTTTGATCAGGCTTTTTTTGTTTAAACACACACAACATGTTCTATCTCTATATTCTTCAAAGCCAGAAAGATGGTAGCTATTACATTGGCTACTCCGCCAACTCTCAACAAAGACTATTAAAGCACAACAACTCACGGTCAGGGTATACCTCAAGAAAAAAGCCTTGGACGCTTGTCTACACTCAAGCATACGCCACTAAAACTGAGGCCATAAAAAGAGAACGATTCATCAAGGCACAAAAGAGCCGTGTATTTATAGAAAAACTAATTGCTAATAACTAAGGCTAGAATGCCTGTCCCGAGTTACTCGGGAAGGTCGCGGGTTTCCCGACTCCTCGGGATCCGTTCCGCAAAAAGCCTGGTCATTTGATCAGGCTTTTTTTATACCCAAAAACTGTGATTACAAAGAATAACTAACTTTAGATTGATCTAAGGAACAAGTTTGACAATGATCACACACCATATTCGCAACAATTGCAAAGTGCAGTTTTCTACAATAGCACTTACTATTTCGCTACTCCTAAGTACTTCATTCAGTTCAAAATCTCAGTCCATTAGCGGTGAATTTATTTTGAAAACCAATGGAATGTTAGAGACCATTGAATTCATCAATGAATGGGAATTCACAAAGACTTCTCGAGATGAATCACATATATACGCTATTGAAAAGGGCTACTTTTTAATTAAGGAGGACTCCCTAATTCTTTTCTATGAACCAAGCGCAGGTTTACGGTCTTCTTACACAACAAATCAAGAATGCGGTGAGAACAACGGGTTTACATTCTCAAGTGCCGCTCCTTGGTTTGATTTAGTGATATATGATGATTCAAATAATATAGTCTTAAGTAAAACGGTTAGAGGAAGCCCTTTCAATATTGATATGGCCAAATTACCTGGCGAGACTCTTAAGGCTAGAACTGAAGGATATCAACTGTTTGAAATAGCCGTAGACTCGTTGAACTCACTGTCTAATCGTTGCATTGAGATAATCTTTAAGCCTGAACAAAAAAATCAACTCGCCACACCCGTGATCAAAAAGTACCTTATCAGTAAAAGTGCTAAGGGTATAGAGTCTTTCGGAAACGGAAAGAACGAACGATATACAAGGATATATAACGGAGGAAATAAGTAATTTTATTACATACCAAGACTAATGAAACAGTAAACTAAACGCACTACATGTGAATAAAACCTTATTACTTATAATACCCTTATTCTTTTCATTCAGCGCATTTTCACAGCAAGAGGCTACCGAAGTTTTAACCTCTCTTTTGAGTGAAAATGAGAAATATCAGCTATACATTAAATCCGTAGCACCTCTTAAAAACTGGTCTCCCGATAATATTCTGAGGAGATATGAGACTTATTTGACTAAAGCTAATTCGGTCATAAGGAATAAACTGGGGCAATATGTAGATGAGGTTTCGCTTGAGTCTATTAAAGAGATAAACTTGAATTCGAATTGGGAGGAGAAAGAATGGCGTATTCAAGATTTCCCCACTATTGATAAGAATACAAATCCATAAAATGGTCAAATAATAGTTTATGTTTCAGACATCCTTTTCAATGATGATCGAACTAAGGCTATTGCATATATTGAATATCGCAACTCGAATTACTCTGAAGGCTCAATATTTGCCTTTAAGAAGACTAAAGAGTACGGCTGGGTTCATTCACCGGGTTTGATTATTTATACTGGCGATAGTTTCGGTAGATAGTTTATTTAAATCGATTATTTAAAATGCAGCTCCCGAACTTCCCGTTATCATTCTTATAAATAATATCAAGCCAGATATCGTTCTGTGATTCAAACCCAACAAGGAACATATCATCACCAAGTGTATAAATGTTCGACATTCGGCCTTTCTTCTTGAATAACCCCCTAGATTTTCTCGTAAATTTTTTTGACCAATTCTGATGAACAGAAGACTTATCTATGGCTATTGGTTGCACATCTTCTCTTGAAATGGCTAACTTCCTATTTAAGTCTGTAACTGGACGAACATAAAAGTTGATGCATTCAATAAGAGTTGGTTCAACACTATAAATTATTGCTTCTTCTATCCATTCTTCAATATCAAGTTTTTCGCTAGACAGACTTAACTTCTGACTGTCCAGAAACTCTAATAGATAGCTCCTCAGTTCAAGGTTTCGCTCCGATTGTCCATTGCAAATAAAAGTGAAGTGAATAATACAAATTATAAAAAATCCCTTTCGCATTTGATAAACTTTGCTTTTGTCTTAGCGATTCGATAAGACTGGTGAATTAATCCTTATACCCAAAACCAAATTTTTCATTGTAAACACGATCGTTGTAGTATCTGGCAACTAATTGCCCCTTAACAAATATTAAATTCATATACAAAGAGTGATATGTAGAAGGAAAAGATATGAACCTCCCGTTTTCATCTTTGACCACTCTATTTACGTATGGGTAAACGAAATCAATTACATCTTGTTTATAGCTACTATCTGCCTCAAAAACCCCTCCTAACTCTTCATAAAAAGACATAACATAAATCTTTCCATTAGGATATTCATGTATTATCCTCTGATATTCAGATGAACTTTGGTAAAACAAGACTGGTCTTCCATTTATTTTAGAATAATAATAAGGTGGCTCTTTCCTCAAGTCTTCAAAATCCACCATTTTCGCTATTAGTACATCAAGGGTGTCCTTATTTTGACGAGAAATAACCTCATAATAGAAACTGTTAGTAAAAGTGTCGATTTTCATTAGCTCGCGAATCTCAAACTCGATCTCTTCTTGATTAATCGGAATTAGATAACCTCTGGATTGCTCTCTTTTCTGAGTGATGCAGGCACTCAATAAACAAAGAGTAAGAAGAAGAATTTTTAGGTTGGTTTTCACACTAAGCTCTTTTTTGAAGTTAGATAAACGACTAAAATGAATACTGCAAAAGTAGAACTCACATAGATGTATGTTAATCTCTCGGCGAGATGCTTAAGTCTAGCGTTAGCTTGTTGGTGACAACACCAACAAAGGCGAACTATTTGGGTATTCTTTATCTCAGTTTTCACCTTCACCGTGATATGTGTCAAAAAACTTCCGAATAATCTTATTTGGAGGGTCTTTATCCAGCCTTTTCACATGCCCATTCTTAACTTTAACTACCCAAATATCCCATTGTTTAATCATGCCAGGGAGCATATATTCACTATATAGTTCTTTAAATGATTCTACATCAATTGAGTGTCCCTTAGTATTATAAACATCATAAAATACAATGGGTCTTCCTTTATCACTAACAGCAAAACTTACCAAATGATCTTCTACTACAATCCCAGAATTCGTGGCATTTAAAATATAAGTAGACACCTTTCTTTTAGAACTCAACCTAAATACCTCAACCATAAATGGTGCGTTTTCTAACTCTTGAAATCTCTCAAATTCATCAATTAATGAAGTGGGTATGTCATGAGTATCTTCTGACTGTGCTGCTAGCGTAGAAGCAGCCAATAGAATTAATAAAGTGAAGTGAATTTTCCTCATTAGCGAAAAGTAAACAGATTTTTGATAAAGCGGAAGACAAAAAAATACCCTGACGTTCCCGTCAGGGTTGCTCAATATTAGTCTAATCGATGAGGTACATCACCTCAAACGTCTCTACAAAAAAATGTTTATCGATTCAGCCTAGGCCATCACCAGATCGGGTGCTGCTATGCCCATGATCTGATGTTGCAACCAGCTTGTCAGGCTGTGCTCTGGTACAAAAACGCTCTCTCCTTCCATGTTCGTCAGCTCGTAGAAATATTTCCAATCACAAAAATCAACTGAAAACATCCTCACCCGCTGCGCACTTACTAGGTAGCTTTTCTTAGCTGCCCCAATATTGAACGTGATCCTGAAAACATCTCCTATGGTTTTAAAAGAAAAACCCGGGGAAGCCTTCGCCTTATCAGCGAACAATTGGTAAAGATCTAAAGAAGCGTCCATCGCTACAGTGTTTAGGTTAGTGAAAAGGAGTCTATGAAAGGAGACTAAAGTCTTCGTCTTCCCATTCTTCCAAAAGTTCTTCTGCAAAGGCAATCGGCAAGCTGGCTTCCGCTACGCCATTTACCTCTAATCCAAGTACGGGTTCTACCAATTTACCCTGCGCATTGACAGCCAATCCTTGGCTTACATTGCTATTGTTTAAATCTTTGTAGTTCATCGCTTTGTCTATTTTGTTGTACCTACATTAAGGCAAGCTTTGTTCCAAATACGATTAGCGCCTTTTTAGGGCGATTGCAATGTTAGAATTGTCTCATTCTGGGAATCGACTCCTGATTTAGCATATTCGTCTATCTTTGGCTGCGTGTTATCTCAACTCAGCATCACCGATATTATTATCGTTAGCTTGGCAGCATTTATCCTAGGCTTGTCCAAGTCTGGCATCAAAGGCATAAGCATCATCATTGTCGCCATGATGGTCTTTGTTTTCGATGCCAAAGCATCGACAGGAATACTGCTACCCATGCTTATAGTCGGAGACGTATTTGCCGTGATCTATTATAACCGACATGCCGAGTGGAAATTCTTATTTAAGCTTTTGCCACCAATGGCTGTTGGAGTGCTGGTAGGCACATGGGTTGGCGACCAGGTGCCAACTGAAGTTTTTAGAAAGAGCATGGCCATCATCATTCTGATCTCCGTTGTGATGATGATCTGGTGGGACAAGCGCAAATCAAAATCAGTACCCGACAACCTCGGTTATGCCGGTGCCATGGGTTTTACTGCGGGTTTCACTACCATGGTAGGTAACCTGGCCGGTTCATTTGCCAACCTCTACTTCTTGGCCATGCAATTGCCAAAAAATGCATTCATTGGCACCACAGCCTGGCTTTTCTTGATCATCAACCTATTTAAAGTACCCTTTCATATCTATGCCTGGCAAACCATATCTCTCGAAACAGCTGCTGTAAGCTTTAGCTTTGCCCCAGCCATTTTTCTTGGGCTTTTTGTAGGAGTGAAACTCTTGAAAAGGATCAATGACAAACTCTTCAGAAACTTTATTCTGTTCGCGACAGCTGTAGGCGCTATCCTCATCTTCTTGACCTGACCGCTGGTTGAATTGCTTTTGTTTCTAAAGGCGTGAATCAGTAGATTTCATCAAACCTTGAACTATGAAAAGATCAATACTGCTGCTCTTTGGGCTTTTGCTTTGGGCAGGTGCACAAGCGCAAGTCTCTGATCGGCTAGAAATGCTCGACATCTTCAATCTCGAGTATGTTTCCGATCCACAGATCTCTCCTGATGGCAATCAGGTCATTTATGTCAGAAACTTCAAAGATGTAATGACCGACCGAAACTTGTCTAATCTATGGATAGCAAGTTTTGACGGCAGCATGAACCGCCCCCTAACCACTGGCGAGCAGAGTGATCGTTCGCCAAGATGGTCGAATGATGGCACTAAGATCGTTTACCTGTCCAACAAATCGGGCGAAACAGAGCTTTACCTCCGCTGGATGGACTCAGGTGAAGAAATGGTCTTGATCAATTCAGAACGTTCTCCGGGCAATGTTCAATGGTCACCAGATGACAAATTCTTGTCATTCACCATGTTTGTTGCTGAAGCAAGCTACTCGCCCATCAAAATGCCACAAAAACCTAAAGGGGCAGAATGGAATGCACCACCAAAATACATTGACAAGCTCAACTGGCGCAGTGACGGCCGTGGCGAGTTACCTGCTGGTTACTCTCAATTATTTACCGTACCTGTATCGGGTGGCACGCCAAGGCAATTGACAGATGGGCCTTATAACCATGGAGGTGCCGTATGGGGTAAAGATGGTGCTCACCTCTACTTCAGTGCCAACATGCGAGAAGACATTGAACTAGAAGGGTCGGATTCTGAGCTTTACTCAATCAAAATCAGCGATGGCACAATCACACAGCTCACAGATCGCTATGGACCTGACTCCTCTCCTACAATTTCACCAGATGGTAAGCAGATCGCTTATTTGGGCTTTGATGATGAATACAAAGGCTATCAACAGAGTAAGCTTTACATCGCTAATATTGATGGCTCTAAATCAAAACTGATCTCTGGTAAATTCGACCGCTCTGTTGCCAATATCAATTGGGCGGCAGATGGCAAGGGCCTTTATTTCCAATATGTAGATAAGGCGCACCCAAAGATCGCCTACATTTCCACCAAGGGAAAAGTAAGTGATATCACGGAAGGCCTTGGCGGCATGACGCTCGGCAGACCGTACACTTCTGGCGCCTACAGCATAGCGCCAAACGGCAACTACGCCTATACATGGGCCGAGACGCAGCTACCTGCAGACCTTGGCACTGGCAACAAGGGCAATAACAGAAGGGTGACCAATCTCAATGAAGACCTTTTTAGCTATAAGCAATTGGGCGAAGTTGAAGAGATCTATTACAAATCTTCAGCCGATGGTTTGGACATCAATGGTTGGATCGTAACGCCACCAGACTTCGACCCAAACAAGAAATACCCTTTGATCTTAGAAATCCATGGAGGGCCTTTCTCAAGTTATGGCCCTATGTTCTCCGGTGAAGTGCAATTGATGGCTGCTGCGGGGTATGTAGTGCTATATACCAACCCAAGAGGAAGCACGAGTTATGGAGCTGATTTCGGCAATGAGATCGACAAGAACTACCCTAGCTTAGATTATGACGATCTGATGTCGGGTGTGGATGAAGTGATCAGCAGAGGCTACATAGACGAAAACCAGCTATTTGTTACTGGTGGCTCTGGTGGCGGTGTACTCACCAGCTGGATCGTTGGAAAGACAGACCGTTTTGCAGCCGCAGTTGTTGCCAAGCCAGTGATCAATTGGTACAGCTGGTCTTTGTATGCTGACATGTCGGCATTTGCCACCCGCTATTGGTTTGAAAAGAAACCATGGGAAGACCCTGAGAAATATCTTAAGCACTCGCCTATTTCACTTGTAGGCAATGTCACTACCCCAACCATGTTGTTGACAGGCGAAGCGGACCTTAGAACACCTATTCATGAATCTGAGCAATACTACACCGCTTTGAAACTGCAAGGTGTTGAAACGGCTATGGTGCGAATTCCAGGCGCTTATCATGGCATAGCCGCAAGTCCTAGTAACCTTATCGCTAAGGTTTCAGCCATTCTCACCTGGTTTGATAAATACAGAACAGAAACAATAGAACTTAATACCAATAGATAATATGAAGCAGATACTTTCACTTTTGCTGGTCATCAGCCTATTTGCGTGTGAGCCTACAAGTAGCACACAAGAATTTGATACCAATTCTTATGAAGACCTAGTGCAGCAATTCAAAGATTGGAGAATGGTTGAAGAGGCCACTTTCTACAATTATGCGCCAGATTACCGCAAGGAAACCATGGACTCGAAATATAAACTTGTCCTAGGGTTGAAAAGCAAACTAGAGCGCATAGATACTTCAGGCTGGAGTGTTCCACAGAAAGTAGACTGGATGATCGTTTGGGCCGAAATGAATGGCTTCGACTTCAATTATCGTGTCCTACGCCCTTGGGAAAGAGACCCAGCGTTTTACAAAAGCGTATGGACCTCGCAAAGTGATGTACCGGCCCATGAAGGCCCTACGCACCATGGTACACTTGAGCTTTGGACGTATGACTTCCCTTTGAACGACAGTGAAAGAGAACGCTTTTTAAATGACCTGAGGGTTATACCAGCTTTGAACGATCAGGCAAAAATCAATTTGACAGGCAACGCCAAAGACCTTTGGATAGCAGGCATTAGAGACATCAAAACACAAAGCAGGGTTTTAGAAGGTATGAAAAGCCTTGAAAGTGTAGACGATGACAAGGTACTCATCGAAGCCATAGAACGTGCAAAAGCATCTACTGATGAGTTTGCCGATTGGCTAGAGACTGAAGGTGCAAAAAAGACCGGTCCTTCTGGAATTGGCAAAGAGAACTATACTTGGTACACCCAAAATGTGCGCCTTGTTCCTTTGACCTGGGAAGATGAAGTCATGATCTTAAAAAGAGAATTGGCTCGCGCTTGGTCTGCCCTCAAGCTTGAAGAACACAGAAACAGAAAACTTCCTGAACTGATTGAAGCAGACTCGCCAGAAGCATATGATAAAATGGCCGAAATAGCAGCACGCAGCTTTATGGATTTCTTAGAAGAAGAAGATATCCTCACGGTTAAAGACTACTTCGAACCTGCTCTGAGAGAGCATTTAGGCTCATTTGTACCAAAGAAGACCAGAAACTTCTTCTACATCACAATGCACTATGATCCGCGTCCGCTTTACTCTCACTTCTATCATTGGTTTGAGTTGGCAAGGATGGTGAACGAGCCGAATAAAAGTGAGGTCAGAAGAGATGCTTTACTATATAACATCTTCGATTCAAGAAATGAGGGCATGGCTACTGCAGTAGAAGAAATGTTTATGGATGCAGGTATGTATGACGACAATCCACGAGTTCGAGAGATGGTCTACATCCTCATAGCGCAAAGAGCGGCAAGAGGTTTAGGCTCTCTATATGCACATGCCAATGACATGACCATGGAAGAAGCGGGCGGCATCCACTCTGAGTATACGCCACGTGGTTGGATGAAGACTGAAAAAGAGCTGCTCATTTTTGAGCAACACCTCTACTTGCGTCAACCTGGTTATGGCACCAGCTACATTACAGGAAAATACCTTATGGAAGTGATCATGGCTGAAATGGGGAGAATCAAAGAATTGAACAATGAACCTTTTGCTTTAAAAGATTACTTCGATCAATTGAACAGTATCGGAAACATTCCAATTTCTCTTAGCCAATGGGAAATGACTGGTAATGCAGACCATTTGATAATGATGAAATAAAAAATGATGAAGAAGACTATTGCACTAACTCTAATCGCAACTTTTTACTTGTTTGCTTGCCAGCAAAGCAAAGAATCATCAACCGAAGGAAGCGAATCAGTTGTCAGTTATGAGGCCATCTCATTGCTCGGTGATACACTCATGGCCAGCGTACCAGGAGAAGCTGTTTTAGAGCGTTTAGCTGAAAAGCAAAAAGCTTATGATGAAAACCCAGATGTTGAGAATCTCATTTGGCTGGGTAGGTTCATTGCCTATACCGGCACCTATAATAACGCCATAGACTTCTACTCTAAAGGAATTGAGGAATACCCAGAAGAGGCAAGATTATACCGTCACCGAGGGCATCGCAATATTTCTATCCGAGAATTTGACAAAGCCATAGCAGATTTTACAAAAGCAGCCGAATTGCGTGAAGGTTTAGAGAATGAAGTAGAACCTGATGGAATGCCCAATGCACAGAATATTCCCGTTTCTACTCTTCATGGCAATATCTATTACCATTTAGGCCTTGCGCATTATTTAAAAGGCGAAAATGAAGCTGCCTTAGCTGCCTATGAAAAATCATTGGCTGCCTCTAGAATGGATGATAACATCGTCTCAAATAGCCATTGGTTGTACATGATCAATAGACGCCTTGGCAATGAAGAAGCTGCCGTGGCTGTTTTGGAAGCAATCAGCAAAGACATGGAGATCATAGAGAATTTCGCTTACCACAACCTTTGCCTTTTCTACAAAGGTGAGATCACAGAAGCGGAATTGTTAGATGCGGCTGACGGTGCATTAAGCGCAAATGATGCCATCAATTATGGATTGGGAAATTGGTATTTGGCCAATGGCGACACAGAACGAGCCCAAGAGATCTTTGAAGAGATCGTTTCTCATGATGGTTGGGCTTCTTTCGGTTACATAGCGGCAGAAGCTGACTTGGCTAATGCCCTATAGTATAAAAGGCTTCGAGACGATCAACCTTGAATCCTCCAGCGCATCGCTCCTGAGATGACCGGGGTATTCAGGGTGTCCTCCAAGCTGCATCAAAGCCATCTTATTGGGATATTGTGCAATAAGCATCATATCCCAGAGGCGTTCATCTTCAGGACCAATGAGCGTTTGAAGTGGTTCACCTACCCAAAGTGTTTTCCCTCCTACCTGCTCGAATAATGGACCAACGGCTTCCATGTATTTCAGGTAAGTTGCTTTTCCTCCAGGTTTGAACTTAAGCAGATTGATCATGCAAACAGGTTCCAAATCAGGTAAATGGACAAATGCTGCTTGCTGCTCTTGAGTTGGGTTAATGTGCATAGCTCAATTTAATGATTAAAAATGCCATCATAATGACAATACTTGCACTCTTTCGAATCGTCCTTTTTGACAAAGGCTTTATTGAAGTCGAATATTTCATGAACTAGCTCCGACAGTTTACTGTCAAAGTATTCCAATTGATTGGATGTAATCTTATTGCCAGAATTGAGCCATTGAGTTCCTTTCTTCAATAATTTCATGCTGGTTACGCCAACCTTTATTGGCATATCTGGAAAGTGTGGCTGAACCAAAGAAGCATATAAATAAGCCTGGAATCCGGACTTAAAGTCAGGATTATCAAACAAAGGATCTATCTGTTCTTCGTCAGGCTTCTTATTGACATTGACAAACTTTACATCTCCCGTCTTATAATCTGTGATGCGTAGCACACCCTCCTTTTCGTCTATCCGATCAATGGTCCCTCCGATCAATATGTTTTGGTCACCAACCCTGATGACCCGGGTATACTCTTGTGCTTCTAATCCTACTACTGTAAATGGGGCATCTCGCACATCTAGATCTAAAGCCTTTTGTACCATTTGCTCCATCACTTGGTGAGTAACCAAATCTTTACCCGTAAGCTCCTGATAATCTTGAACGATCTTTTCGTCTTTCAGAATCACTTGAAGCTTTTTACTCACAAGCGACTTTAAGAGCTTCACCTTTTCTGCACTAACTTCTTTCTTCAAATGAGGCTGATAGAGTTCTTCCAGTACTCGATGCACCACAATACCTAATACCCGCGCATCGATATTTTCAGTCACATCATCATACTCTCTAATACGCGCCACATTCTCCAAATAGAATTTGATTGGACAACTGATGTAATTGCTTAAAGATGTCGGTGAAAGGTGTTTATCTCCTTTGCCCTGTACATACCTATTCAGCATTTCTTGAACCTCGATACCTTTTTCGATGACCAAAGGTTCTTCTTGCTCACTAATTGGGAAGTACCCTTCATAATTGCGATGGCTCAATTGAATGTGCTCGATAGGGCCATAGAGCATTTCTTGTTGCAAAATGAAACGACTCTTCTCTCCTGTCGAATCTCCAGAAGTGGTATTATCATATACAAAATGGACATTTTGGGCCCTTTGCAGCAGCCTCTTGAAGTGATAGGCATAGATGGCATCTTGTTCTTCGAAGGTTGGTAGTTGAAAAACCTTGCGCAGACCGTATGGAATGTAAGAACTAAGATTTCGAGGTGTGGGCAAACGACCCTCATTTGCTGAGAGTACGATAAGGTGCTTAAAATCCAATGTCCGTGATTCGAGAAAACCCATGACCTGAAGCCCTCGGACCGGCTCTCCCTCAAATGGAATCTTTACAGATCTAAAATGCTCTTGAAGGATCTTTCGCATCAGGCGCAAGGAAAAATCAGCCTGACCTGCCAAATAATCGTTCAATTGATTTAATGACTTCAGAAAGAAGTAGATGAATTCGCGATCAGTTTGCCCTTCTTCCGATTCCTTGAAATGATAAAAAATGGCGGTTAAATACTTGGTAATAGCTTCCGACACAGCTGACCAATCAGTACCTACACTTAATAGATCAATCATATGCTGATTGCCAATTTTCTCTTTCAGCTCATCCAATGTGACCTTGTTCTTTCTGTCCGCTAAAAGCCACTGATTGACCTTTTGATAAACATCTTCTTCTAAAAGATTCATGTAAGCATTGGAAAGAAAAGGCCTAAGGTCATATGTAGTAAATACTGTAGAGCTCTCTTGCACTTTTGCCCCTTTCATTAAACTCAAATAGCTCAATACAAAGTCATAAACCACTGTATTTCTCATGGGATAACCCATGGTGACATTCACTTTTACCTGGTTTAGCGGTAAGGCATAAAGCAAAGGAATCAGCAATTTCTCATCGGCCAGTACTATGGCTACCTCCTCTGGCTTGGCTCCATTATTGATCAGGTCGAAAGCTTGATCTGCCGCTATCTGAACTTGTGCTTGATTTTGAGGAGCCGAATGAAGCACCAAGCCCTTCTTTGCATTTAGTGAATCTGCATTGAGCCAGTGTGTATCAGGCCATTTGCGTTGATATTCACGCATAAAGTCTCCAGCCTCCTCTTTGATATCATTGACATAGTATTCATCAATATCCCAGTAAAGCTGTGCAAGCTCCGCCTTTATCAACGCATCAAAAATGACCTCTTCAGATTTTGAAAGTGCATTGAATCCGCAGAAATGATATTGAGTGTATTCATGCGCAAAATGTTCATTTGATAGCACCTCAGCGAGCTTTCTGTAAAGCATCCCGCCATATACCATTTCTTTGACCTGAAGCGATTCTTGATACTCTTCATAGACAACACCAACCTCTTTCCAGATCTTTAAGAACTCCGTCAGTAACTTGGTCTTTTCATTCTTCTCGGTAAGGGTCCTATAACGCTCAATTACCTCGCGAAATTCTTCATTATAGCCGAAGACATTGTCTACCTCTTTGATCTGTTGAAGCGATGAATAGATCTGTTTAGCATCAGCCATGTACCTATCGATCTCATCATAGTCTTTGAGAATGATCTTACCCCATGCATAGAAATCGTCAAATTTTAAATCTGGATCCTTTTTCTGGTAAACACCAAAAAGCTCGAGTAGCAAGGTGAGCTCATCCGTGATTTGCATCTGGGTCATCCTTTCAATGAACTCTTCAATGCTCAAGATCGAGGGCATCATGAAGTTCTGATCTTCAAACTTTTTAACCAGGGCTCTTTTGAAAAATACGCCTCCCCTCTTCGTAGGAAATATATAGCAGTGGTGCTTTAGGTCATTGAGGTCATCGGTATTGATGAAGCCTACAAGTAGATCATGGAAGTTTTTCATGCGCCAACCTCCTTTACGTTTAAGCTATCCATGTAGACTAAAAAACCACTCACCTCAGCATAGCCTAGGCTTTGCATGACCTTCATATAATGCTTTACTTGATTCAAGTGTTGCTCACTTTCCACCTCTTTTTTATAGTCTACGATCAAAGCCTCTCGGCCTTTTACCATCAAGCGGTCAGGTTTGGCCACCTTTCCATTGTACCAGATCTCGCGCTCATTAAAAACTTCAAACTCTCCTGAAAACCAGTTTTGAACCAGGGGATTTTCTAATAAACTCTGCACTTTCGCCTCAATTTCTTTTATCGAAGAGGGGCTGATCTCACCTGCCTGCCTCAATTGCATTATAACAGATGGAAGGTCTTCTTTTACCCTGATCGAAGCCAGCACTTCATGTACCTGATTTCCCAAATTGATGTTTTGAGCCGACTCTGTTTCTTGCAGCATAAAGAATCGAGAAGAGTCATTGCGAATACTCAGTTTCTCAATGAATGAAGACTCTGGGTAAGTCTTGATCTGCAAAGCGGACTTCTCAGGCTCAGGTACTTTCGTAGCATCTTCTTTCCCAAGGCTAAAACTCCATTGCTCATCGCCTTCTTCAAAGTTGAGGTCCATTTCACTCAATGATTTAAAAAGCAGATCAGAAATGCTATTACTTCCTAAATTCTTCCCTTTTGGGGCAGATAAGTACAGTTTCTCTCGAGGACGTGTCAGTGCCACATAGGTCTTATTCAATATATCCAGACTTCCTTCTTCTGCCTCTTGATAAAACGAATCTGCGAATAAGGACTCCTTCAGTATGGCATTAAAATCAAGTGGAGCAAAACGCAATGGGAAATATTGTTCTGGCACATCCTCTGTCCAGTACTGATGCATATTGGGGTTCGGCAAAACAGACCAACTTGCAAAAGGAATAATTACAATTGGCGCCTCTAGTCCCTTCGACTTGTGGATAGACATGATCGTGATGGCATCAGTAGATTGGCTGGTCGCGACTGCCTGTTTTTCACCATTGATGTTCCACCACTCTAAGAAACTATCTATTGAATTTACACCCTTACCGCTCTGCTCTAAAATGACATCTAAGAACTGCTGTAAATAGACATCTGTCTTGTCTTTCAAACCAAAAATGATCAGCAGTTCAGCAATCAGATCATATAGTCCTAACTGTTTCAGAGAAGCCGCTTGATCGACAAATTCTCTTGGAAAGCCAGCCTCTTCTATGCTCATGCGGTTTTCTTTCGGCCGTAATAGCACCTTTGACTCAACCCCTAAAAGTTTGTGGTATGCATAGATCAACGCAACATTGAGAAACTCATCTCTAGGCGAATCAAGGTATTTCAGTGTAAGCAGTAGCAAGCGCACAACTGGACTTGTGGAGAGCAGTAATGTGTCATTGTTTACTATTCGCCAGTTCTCGGCAAGTAACTTGTTCGCTATATCAGAGATCTGTGAGTTTTGATTGACTAAAATGAGAAAATCCTTGAGACGATAGCCTTGCTCCAGATTGCTTTTGATGGTTTCAACCATCTGCGATAAAGCGCGGTCTGTCCAAACAGATCGTTCATAAAAAGTGGCTCTTACGAAACCACCTTCACCACCTTTAACATTTTGATTGTGCCCTTCGAAAGCTTTTTGAAACAAGGTTGAACTGGTAAGGAGGTCGTTGTCGTTCAACTGTGCAGGTAATCTGTCAAATAGCGCATTATTAAATTCAACAATGGCGCTTTTACTCCGCCAGTTATCTTCGAGGTTTCTATCGGCATCTTTTGTGTAAAACGCACCTAGATCATCCTTAATTTCAGAAAGCAATAGCCGCATATTACCACCTCTGAATCGGTATATGGACTGTTTTACATCCCCAACGATCAATACCTCATGATCTTCAGACAAAGAATTGATGATTAAAGCTTCAAGATTCTTCCATTGGTAGTTTGAAGTATCTTGAAACTCATCGATCATGATGTGCTTGAAATAACTCCCAAGTTTTTCAAACATGAAAGGAGCATCTGCCTGATCAAGAATGTCCTTTAAAATGAAGTTGGTGTCAGAAATAAGCATCACATTCTGCTCATCTCTGTAAGTCTTCAATTGCTGATTGAGCGCTTCCAAAACACCATAAGCGTAAATATTTTTAAGAAGAATTTGAGCAGAATTATAACCCACAACTTCTTTCTCGTAATATTCGATCAGCTCAAAACCCTTGTCTTGCAAGCCATTGAGCAGGCATGCTTCTATTTCTTCTTTCTTCGGAGATGATTTGGCGAACCAAGAAGATTCTCCCTTCATGGTTTTTTTAAAGGTATCAGTCAGTGCTATTTCTCCTTTCGATAAGTCACTAAACTTCTTCGCAAACCCATTTGCTCCTCTACTAAAGTCGGCATAATGCAGCCCATATTGACTGATGATATCTAAGGCATCATTGGCCAGGTTAGCGAGTGTGTTTCTAAACAGCTTCACCTCCTTTTTCAAGTCATCAATTAGCTGTGCATAGGCTTTTAGGTCCCATGCTTCGGACTCAAGTGCTTTTTGAAAACTCTCTTTAAACAGGTTATTGCCGATCTTAGAAAGGCCTCCTTCGATATTCCATGACTTTTCATCGTCCATTCTATCCAAAGAATAATTGGCCAGCCATTGCTTAACAGACTGCTGCTCGTCTAACGATCTGAATAGAAGCTGTATGGACTCCCTTAAAACAAGGTCTTGGTTCATTTCTACCTCATAGCTCAACGGAAGGTCTAGCTCACGCGCAAAAGACCTAAGCACACGAGAAAAGAAGCTATCAATGGTAGAAACCTCAAACCTACTGTAATTATGGATGATCAATTCATAAGCCTCCTTGGCGTTTCGAGTGATCTTTTCTATGTTATATTCCTCTCCTAGCTCTTCTGCTAAACTCTCTGTATATCCCTCATCTTCATTATTGATCAAGACTTTGAGTGTCTCTAAGATCCGAGACTTCATTTCCTCGGTAGCCTTATTGGTAAAGGTTATGGCCAAGATATGTTGGTAGTCTTCAGGCCTTTTGATGAGAAGTTTGAGGTATTCTCTAACAAGCCTAAACGTTTTACCTGATCCTGCAGAAGATTTATAAACGGTGAGCGCCAATTGGTTTGATTTCAGTAAAAACTGAAATTAAGGAAAGAAGGCTGATAGAGAAATGGCTTAGCGATAAATATTCAAGCTACCACGAATATTCTGTTCAACATCAACTTCGTTGATTCTAGCTGACCAAAAAATCACATAAGAATATTTGCCATCAGGAGCAGGTGCTCCTTGGAAATCACCATTCCAACCTTCATTGACATCATTTGTAGAGAAAACAATTGAGCCCCACTTGTTAAAGATCTGAATAGAATAAATGACATCGCAATCCGCTACTGCCTTGAATTCATCATTTACTCCATCACCATTAGGGCTGAACGCATTTGGAATAAAGACATTAGGATTTCGTTCAGCCTTTTCGATAGTGTAGGTGGTTGAACAATCATTGGCATCAACAATTCTGACTGTATACTGTCCTTCTGATAAATTACTCGCTTCCTGGTTATCTTCTGTATCGTTATTGCTCCAGAAAAAACGATAATCAGGCGTCCCACCTTTTGCATAGACAAAAGCTGTTCCGTTGGAAGCTTGAGGACAAACAGGGTCGTTAATTAAAGTTTCTAAGTCGGCTTCAAGCAAAGCAGGTTCGTCCACAAATATGTTTTCGAAAGTAGCTGTACAACCATTTGCATCTGTCACAGTCACGTCATACGAGCCACTTCTTAGGTCTGGAATTGTAGGTGAATTTGAATTTCTGTTTACACCATTTCCTTCAATTCGGTACTGGTACGGAGCTGTACCTCCTTGTACGCTAACTGTGATTTGACCATTTGATTCTTCGAAACAGCGAACATCCATTACATCTGGCTGTGCATTGAATTCTAATACTTCAGGTTGATTTACAGTGTAAACCTCAGACATTACCTCACACCCCAACTCATCAATAATTGTGGCCTGGTAATCGCCAACAGGTAGTCCAGTGATTAAAGTTCCTGTCATGCCATTATCCCAGTTTACAGTGTAGGTAGTACCTTTTCCTCCGACTATAGAAAGGTTTATTGATCCGTTTGAATCACCATTACAAAGTGCATCAGTAACAACACCTGTATCTACTATTTCAGGATAGATTATAATATCCAGTTCATCGGAAAATCCTTCACAATCAGAAATTGCCGGATTGAATTCACGATACCATATCCTGCCAGTGCTACTATTTCCCCAATCCACAAAAACCTCGTTCGAGCTAGGGTCCGAGTCTGGCGTAAAGGTTCCTCCAACTACGAACCATTCATATTCTGAACCATTGGTTGGCGTAGTAAAATACCTGACCCTGTTGCGGTCAGTGAAGCATACTTCAGTTGGTGTCGGACTTGAAGAACTCGGGTCTGCAGGTTCTAGACGCTTATTCACTATAACATTGATCGTCTGTTTTTCACCAACACAACCAATGGAATTCAACGGTGTTACGCTTACCGAAGCAACATCGGTCGCTGCACCCCAATCCACTAAGATCTCATTCGTTCCTTGTCCTGTAAAGCTTACTGCTCCTTCTACTTCCCATTGATAAGTATTCCCAACTGGGCCTTGAATTGAGTATGAAATCCCTGTAACATCTGGACAAACCGAAGGCGGACCAAAAAAGTCCGAAGTTTCTACTTCTAAAATCGTAATCGGCCTATTAAAGGTTTCTGAGTTTCCACAACTCGCAGTCCCCTTGGATGCTTGAATCGAAATGATGTATTCTCCCGGAACAGTATAGGTATGTGTCACCTGCTGCCCTTCGGCAGTATTACCATCACCAAAGTCCCACAAGAAGGTATCAAACCTCGGTTCTTCTCCAGGCTCGGTTTCGAAAGTTGCGTCAAATTCTATGAGGGCATCTAAACAGGCTTCGTCAACAATAGTGTCAATGAATTCATCATTTCCGATAATATCGAGATTCAGATTTTCCAAACTCACACCTGCTGAATAACCAAAGGATTCAGCCTGACCATAACCATATACATACGCAATGATCCCTTCTGGTGCTCTCACATTATGATCCCCTTGACTAATTTCAAGACTAGCATAGGCATTTTGGCCAACTACCAGGAATTCACCGGTTATATCATCACCATCAAGCTCAACACCTGCTGCTAAAGCGGAAGCCTCTGTAATCAGGGTTAAATAGTATTGGTTGATTTCAGCCACTCTGAACGCACTGAAATTTGCTTCTTGAATTCGCTGTTCAATTGGACTCACTATGATCATGAAAGGGTCAGCATTTTGACCATCGCATTCACCACTACGGCTAAACTGGGCTAAACTTATCGGATTATTTGAGTTGATTGTCCTCACATCCTCTAGCGCCTGATTGGTATATACTTCTCCAGCATTCAGCTGAATAGTCGGCAAACCTGAGATCTCCACTTCTGTATTGTCTTCAGCCGCAATGATCTTGATCAAATCTCCTCCACTACGCGTATTGTATGGTACGAAGACAAAGTTCTCACCCCAAGTAGAAACCGGGAACATTTGCTCTACCAAGTGGTCTCTGAAACCACCGCAGACTCCTACATTGGTCCAATAACTTCCACCAAGTACAACCAGATTCTTACATTCCGTATCATTTTCACTAAAGGCCTGCACATAGGTACCTGTTAGGTCTCTTGAAGACTGTATTTGATAAACTTCACCTGCATCTAATGTGATCTCATAGGTAGTACCAGCCTGCCAACCACCAAAAGTATTTTGGGTTGGTGTAATCTCGATTCTGGTATCATCTTCGGTTGCAACTACCATGGCTTCTGAAAAACCTGGGTCTTGAGGAGCACTAGTTGGAGTCTCCCAGTGGGCCGTGATGTAATATTCTCTACCCAAAGAAGAGACAGGAATCATAACAGCCGCATCGGCACTAAAACGTCTTTTATTTAATTGATATACAGAAATAGGCTCATCAGAGACCACATGTACTCCTAGATCAAATGCGCCTTCACCAATGGCCATTACATCAAAAGGAACTGTAATTCTAACCGTATTTCCAGGATCGATGGTGAATTGCTCGTCTAGGTTTTGAGAGGTGATAGAAACGTTTGCTTCTGTTTTTGCACTCATGTATACTTCGAGAAAAACCTGTTCTGTTCCTTGGAGATTCTCCATGAATCCAAACCAGAATTCTGTACCCTCAGTGGTCGTTTGAGCGTTGGCAGAAAATGCGCTTAACAGCAGCATTATGGTCAGTAGAAGTTTTTTCACAGGTTACTCAGCGTATAGGTTTCCGAATGAGCGGCCTAAATTATCCTTTATTACCTCAAATAAAAAACAATTGGCAGTTCATCATATACAAATGTTTAAACGAAAAGTTTGAGTAATGTCACATGTTGAAAGCATATTATTTGCTTCTTGTTTTAGAGTTTTTTTGCTTTGAGCAAAATTCAGAAAATGGAGATCAAAGCTAAGATCGAGAAGATATTTGCCACACAACAAGTCACACAAACATTTAGAAAGCGAGAATTCGTAGTAGAATATGCTGACAACCCTCAATATCCTGAGGTCATTAAGTTTGAGTGCATCCAAGATAAGTGCGATCAATTGGATCAATTTGCCGAAGGCCAAATGGTCAATGTTAGTTTCAACTTAAAAGGTCGTAAATGGACAGATCCTAAGGGTGAGGTAAAGTATTTCAATTCGCTGCAGGCTTGGAGAATTACTCCAGAATCTCAAAGTGAGCCTGCACCAATAACGGGAGGCCAGGCACCCCCACCTGCTGCAAATGATGAACCAGATTGGTTGAGTTCTGATGATTCTGATGATCTTCCATTCTAATGGTGAGTGATGTAGTCATCATTGGTGGTGGAATTGTTGGGCTGGCTACAGCTCATCAACTTCTAGAACAAAACCCTTCGCTTAAGCTAAAACTAATAGAGAAGGAAAACCGACTATGCAAACACCAAACTGGTAATAATAGCGGTGTGATCCATTCAGGTCTCTACTATAAACCGGGTAGCCTGAAAGCAACCAACTGTATCAACGGTTATAACATGCTGCTAGACTTCTGCGAAAAAGAAGGAATCGCGTATGACCTCTGCGGTAAAGTTGTAGTTGCCACGGATGAATTTCAAAAGCCACTTCTAGAAACCCTGTATAACAGAGGTTTAGAAAACGGACTTGATCAAATCAGTAAGATCTCTATTGATGAACTCAAGGAAATTGAGCCGCATGTCAATGGAATCGCTGCTATCAAAGTGCCCTACACAGGAATAATAGACTATGTAGCCGTTGCCGAAAAATATGCCGAGAAAATAAAAGAAAGAGGTGGCGAAATTCTTTTAAATGAAAAGGTTAACGCAATTTCTAGCAAAGGGGCAATCAGCACAGTAGTTAGTTCAGGAGGCAGCTATGAAGCAAAATTGGTGATCAATTGTGCTGGCCTTTATTCAGATAAAATTGCCAAGAAAACCACGGATGAGGTTGATCTAAAAATCATTCCCTTTAGAGGAGAGTACTTCAAACTTGTTCCTGAAAAAGAATATTTAGTTAAGCACCTGATCTACCCTGTTCCAGATCCTAATTTTCCATTCCTTGGTGTTCATTTTACAAGAATGATCAACGGTGGTATTGAAGCAGGACCTAATGCAGTTTTGGCTTTCAGAAGAGAAGGATACAAGAAATCACAGATCAATGTTCCTGAATTACTGGAGTCATTAATGTGGCCAGGGTTTCAAAAAGTGGCTTCTAAATATTGGAGAACTGGTTTTGGAGAGCTTTATCGCTCCTTCTCAAAAGCAGCTTTCACCAAGGCACTTCAAAAACTAATTCCCGAGATTCAAGAAAATGACTTGGTCGATGGTGGTGCAGGTGTTCGAGCGCAGGCATGCGATCGCAAAGGTGGCTTACTAGATGACTTCGCTATTATTGAAACCGATACAGCGATCAACGTTTGTAATGCTCCATCTCCAGCTGCCACATCTTCCCTATCCATTGGAGAAACAGTTTCAAAGCTTGCATTGAAAAGATTCAGCTAATGAAGAAGCTCTTTATTCTACTGTTCACGATAATCACTTTAGGCTCTGCTGGTCAACAACTCGAAGTGATGTCTTTCAACATCAGATATAACAACATAAATGATGGTGAAGATCAGTGGAATAATAGAAAAGAAGCTGTCGCTGATCTGATTGAATACTACAACCCCGCTGTTTTGGGAGTTCAAGAAGCCCTTTACGGCCAAATGCAATTCCTTGACAGTGCCTTGAAGCAGTACAGCTATATTGGTGTAGGCAGAGATGATGGACAAAAAGCTGGGGAGTTTTCGGCCATTCTTTACGACACAACTAAGGTGGGCATGATTGACAGCGGTACATTTTGGTTGTCGGACACACCAGATGAGGTTTCAAAAGGTTGGGATGCCGCCCTGCCGAGGATCTGTACTTATGGTCTATTCAGAGAGAAATCGTCTGAAAAGGTTTTTTGGACATTCAATACCCATTTCGATCATGTTGGTGAAATTGCCAGGGTACGGTCAGCAGCATTGATCGTAAACCGCATTGGCAAAATGAACATCGCTGAAGCCCCTGTTCTTTTAATTGGCGACCTGAATAGTGCACCAGACAGTGGTCCCATAACCTTACTGGATAATAACCTCATTGATTCTAGAAACTCGTGCGAAGTGACTTATGGACCTGAAGGCACCTTCTTTGGATTCGAGCTAGACGCGGAAGCGTTAAATAGAATAGACTATGTCTTTGGCAAGAATTTGACCTTTGATTCCTACAGAGTCATCGATGATAGACTCTCAAATAACAGGCATATCTCTGATCATCTGCCTGTTTTCGTAAAGTTCACCTTCAATTAAAGAATAATATATTGTGTCTGATTGCCTCAAAAGGCTTACTGGATTTTTATATATCCAATAAAAACATACGATGAAAAGACCCTTATTGATTTTAGCACTTACCCTTTTCACATATTCGCATGCGCAGAGTCAAGTACTATTGTCATTAATCTTCGGGGAAAAATTAAATTCAGATGGAATAGAATTTGGTTTAGAAGGTGGCTACAACTGGAGTACACTGACAGGCCTAGAGACTTCTGAATTAAGAAGGTCATTCAATTTAGGGTTCTACTTTGATATACGACTTAAAGAGCCTTGGTATTTGTATACAGGAACTCTTGTCAAATCAGGCCTTGGCGTAGCAGACCTCACTGCAAATGATCTAACTAGACTTGGTGTAACACAAAGACCAGAAGAAGGCCAATACGACCAGCAGATCAATTACTTTTTGGTTCCAGTATTCATGAAGTACAAATTCCCATCTAGATTCTATTTAGAAGCTGGACCACAGTTTGGTTTACGCAGCAAAGCTTTTGTGGAATTTGAATCAGATGCTGAAGATCCAAAAGTGGTCGTCAGAGACACCAATAAAGGAGACATCAGAAGCATTGAGGCAGGTTTTGCCGGTGGTTTTGGATATAAGTTTAAGCCAGGCCCAAGAGGCATGTCCATCGGGGTCAAATACTATTATGGGCTGACCAGAGTATTCGAAGATTTCAAATCCTACAATAGAGGACTCTTTTTAAAGGTTAACGTTCCTATTGGTGCAGGCAAGAAAGAAGACTTCGAAGCCAAGTCTAACTAAGAAACTCGAGGGTTCTCATTTCTGAGTACATAAACTCTTTACCCAATCTTTTGAAGCCAACGTGTCCTCCTCGTTTTGGCGTCTCTAAATGAATGTTTTTGGAGGAACTTGCTAGTTCATATGGAAAGCAATTACCTGCCAACAAAGGATCATTCAGTGCATTTAAAATGAGCACCTGCTTTGAGATCTTATTCAAAAAAGGATAAGGATCGCAGTACTCGTAGAACTCCTTTGCATCAGCAAAACCATGAAGAGGCCCTGAGTATTTATTGTCAAATTCTTTGAGGGTGGACATGCGATCTAAGCCTTCGATATCAATTTCCGGGTATTGTACTGCCTTGCCTTTGATCTTCGCTTTGAGCTTTCGAAGAAATCTTTGCTCATAAACCCTATTCTCCTTCAACACCAAGGTTTTAGCGCTTTCGATCAAACTGACCGGTGCTGATATTACTGCCGCTTTCTTGATCTGTTGCGGAATTGGAAACTCAGGCTCTTCCCCCAGGTATCGTATGGTTTGTCCTCCTCCCATACTAATTCCAACCAATGCAATTTCATCATAGATATTGAGACTTACAGCGTGATCGACAACCGCACGAAGATCATAGCTTGCCGCATGATGATAAAGGATTTTTTGACGGTTCATTTCGCCATTACAGCTCCTATTATTCCAAGCTGCAATATCCCATCCATTTTGGTGAAATAATTTAGCTAAGCCCCTGGCGTAAGCTCTGTCTGAGCCTCCTTCTAGTCCGTGGGAAATTACAAGGAGTTTATTACTACCTGATTTGACCCAATCTATATTGATAAAATCATCGTCAGCCGTTTCAATTTGCTCTCGATTGTAAGCAACCCCCTTTACTTTTCGAAACATGCTAGGCAAAATCGTCTCGAAATGGCCATTCAAATAATAAAATGGTGGTCCTTTATAATTAGAATCTAATACAGGCATTTTTTATGAACTATATTTGGGCGCAAACAACAAAAACCCGTTGAACGAACAAGTGTTTGTGCAAAAATGATAAGAAATTTGGTATGGGATCAGTGCTTCGGGCAGTTACATTATTAATTTTTTTCCTTTTCGGTTTTAATCTTTCAGGCCAGACAGTTTTTGTATTCAACCAAAAAACTGGAAAGCCTATTTACCAAGTAACCATTCAAGAAAAGGGTTCTTCAGATGGAGCAATTACAGACAATACAGGTAGTGCCGACCTAAAGAACTTTAATGCTGAAAGTACACTCATTTTCAGGCACCCTAGCTATAAAGCGGTTCAGATCAGCATGACCAAACTTGCCGATCAAGATTATTTCTTGTACATGGTCGAAAACATCATTGAAATAGGCGAAGTAGTTGTATCGGCTAATAAGTGGGAACAAAACAAAAGAGAAATACCACAAGAGATTGCTGTTTTTGAGGCCAAAGAAATCGCATTGGCTGAACCTTCAACAACGGCAGATTTATTAGCGATCAATAGCCAGGTTTTCATTCAAAAAAGTCAGCTTGGTGGCGGTAGCCCTATGATCCGTGGGTTTGCTGCAAACTCTGTTTTGATTGTTGTTGATGGTGTACGAATGAACAATGCCATTTACCGAAGCGGCAACCTTCAAAATGTCATAACAATCGACCCTAACAATTTGCAAGAGGCTGAAGTTGTTTTTGGCCCTGGATCCGTTGTTTATGGTAGTGATGCACTAGGTGGCGTAATGGATTTTCATACCATCACTCCCGACTGCGGCCTCGATGGTCTTAGTTTTTTTGGAAGTGGTTTTGCGCGTTATTCATCTGCTGCGGATGCAGTGACAGGTAATCTAAATTTTCAATTGGGCACTAAAAACTTTAGCTCGTTCACTGGAATTACTTATTCAACATTTGGAGACTTAAGAACTGGTAATAATAGAACAGATGAGTTTCCTGATTTCGGTAAGCGGTTTGAGTATGTGACCAGACGCGAAGGGCAAGATGTAATTGTACAAAATGATGATGTCAATGTTCAAGTACCTTCGGGTTACGACCAGTTAAATATTCTACAGAAATTCAGATGGCGTACAAGTAGTTTCTCAGACCTGACCTATGCTTTTCATTATTCGAGTTCTTCTAATATCCCTCGATACGATAGGCTTATAGAAAAGGACGATACAGATAACTTTCGAAATGCAGAATGGTATTATGGCCCACAAGAATGGCAGATGCACTCCTTACAAATGCGCTATTTCTACCCGACTAAGCTCTTCGATCAATTGAAAATTGTTACGGCTTATCAAAAGGTTGAAGAAAGTAGAAATGATCGAAGATTCGGAAGCGATTTTCTTAGAACGAGAGAGGAATCGGTTGATGTACTCTCACTTAACATGGACTTCGAAAGAGGTTTTGGTTTCAATAATGAACTTTACTATGGCATTGAGTTAGTTGCAAACCAAGTGGATTCAAAGGCCCAATCCACAAACATCAATACAAATGAAATTTTCCCAGAAAGCACACGGTACCCTGATGGTGGAAGCAATTACAACTCGGCAGCCGCCTACCTCAACCTCAAGAATGAGCTCAACCAGAAGCTTCTTTTGTCAACTGGCATTAGATACAGTTTTGTAAAAGTGAATTCTAAATTCGAAGACGACACTTTCTATGACTTTCCTTATGATGAGATTGAATTGCAAAATGGAGCCCTAAATGGCAGCATTGGCTTAGTATATCTGCCAAATAAAAATTGGAAACTAAATACAATGATCTCCAGCGGCTTTCGCTCTCCAAATGTTGATGACATAGGAAAGGTGTTTGACTCAGAACCTGGAAACGTAGTTGTTCCTAACCCTGACTTAAAACCTGAAACATCTTACAATTTTGAATACGGCATAAACGGGAGCTTTGACAACGGATTCGAATTCGGTATTGTCAACTATTTCTCTCGACTAGAAAATGCTATGGTTAGGAGGCCTTTTACTTTCAATGGTGCAAGCCAGATCATCTACGATGGTACTTTGAGCGATGTATTTGCAGAGGTAAATGTCGGAAGAGCCTTTATTTGGGGACTATCTGCGCAAATGAAAATGGCACTCAAAAACGGCTTAAATGTACATGCGAACGTAACCTATACCGAAGGAGAAGATACTGTTGAAAATCTCCCTCTAAGACATGTACCTCCCATTTTCGGAGAAACCGGTTTAAGTTTCGAAAATGGAAAACTTACTTCGAGCTTCATTGTTAAGTTCAACGGTGGAATTGCATTTGAAGACCTCGCTCCTTCTGAGCAAAATAAACCTCACCTGTATACCGCAGATGGTGCATTATCATGGTATACACTGAACTTCTATAACTCTTATGAACTAAGTAATCGATTGACCATGAATGTCAACTTAGAGAATATTTTAGATAAACATTATCGACCATATTCTTCGGGAATTAGTGCTCCTGGTTTCAACGCAAGTGTATCTTTGCGTGTAAAATTTTAAAAACCATCAATTCATAAATTAATGCACGTAGGAATAGCGGGGAACATTGGTTCTGGTAAAACCACGCTTGCAAAAATGTTAGGCAAGCAATTTGGCTGGGAAGTGCTTTTAGAGTCTGTAGAAGATAATCCTTACCTAAAAGATTTCTATGAAGACATGGATCGTTGGTCTTTTCATCTTCAAGTATTTTTCTTGAATAGTAGGTTCAATCAAGTAGCAAGAATCAGGTCTACAAAAAACGGTTCTATTCAAGACCGCACCATTTATGAAGACTGCGAGATCTTCGCAAAAAACCTATTCCAGTCTGGGCATTTGACAGAAAGAGACTACTCAAACTATCTTGAGCTCTATACCTCCATGATAAAACATGTGGAGGCCCCAGATCTTTTAATTTACCTCAAAGCAGACATTCCTAAACTGGTTGCGAATATTCAAAAGCGCGGCAGATCATACGAAGAATTGATTCGAATTGAGTACCTCAAGCACCTCAATGAACGCTATGATGATTGGATTGGAAATTATAAAGAAGGAAAGGTATTGACCATTGATGTTAATAACCTAGATTTTGTGGAGCGCATTGAAGACTTCGCTGCTATTGTGGAAAAAATAAACTTCGAAACTAACGGGCTTTTCTCATAACATGAGCAATGTCATGGTTCGGGAAGGATTCCTTTAGCACCTTTGTCAAAAGATACTCTACTTTTTTATCACACTTTGTCCCGCCTTATTTTTTCGGGACATTTTTTTTACTCTTCAGTTTCTAATAGCTCCCATGTATGATCAGATAAGAGCTTTGCGGAGCATATAAATGATTTAAAAGGAATTTCACCCCATTCTTCTGGAGAAACCATTGAGAGCACATCTTCATTTTTTCTATTGGTGTAGAGATGATAAACCTTCCCTATCAACGGCTCAAAGGTCATTTTAGCTTGGTAAATCCGCTCTGACACCTGTACTCTATTTTGTATTTTTTCTGCCTGTTTGGCCAGTAATTGCATTTGCTCATAGATCTGCTTCATATCGAGCTCTGTCTGCTCATACATGGCAGATAAGGACCTCCCTTTTATCTTGCCTTTATCTTCAGGCTTGATCATGGCAGCACCTACTGTATGCGGAAATGGAATGATCCCCGGGTTTTCGGTGGTCATTTCTTCCATACGCTCAAGATCTATCTGGTCTAAATCTATTTTCTTACCTGGCTTCTTCTCCAACTTCTTCTTCTTTTACTTGAGTAGTATCTTCTTTTTCAGGGACTATTGATTCTTCCATATAGGTTTTTGAACCTGGAAAAGAAGTCTTTGTGGCTATATCATAGCCCACGATCAAGGTTGCGGCAATAAAGAGTATGGCCACAAGCACAAATATCTTTTTCGATCGCTTCATTTATATTGAAATCAATTTTGAGCCCATAAGTTCGAGATTTCCGTGCTAAATTCATGAGCGCAATGGAAATGGAGCAACAAATAAGAAAGATCATACATGTTGACATGGATGCTTTCTTCGCTTCTGTGGAACAACTTGACCACCCTGAACTGAAAGGCAAACCCATTGCTGTTGGTGGCAGTCGAGAACGTGGTGTAGTTGCTGCTGCGAGCTATGAAGCCCGCAAATTTGGTGTTCGGTCCGCTATGCCTTCTAAGCGCGCTTATCAGCTCTGTCCCAAGATCACCTTTGTAAAACCGCGATTCGATCGATACAAAGCCATTTCTGACCAGATCAGAGAAATTTTTCATGACTACACAGACTTAGTAGAACCTCTCTCTCTTGATGAAGCCTACCTCGATGTGACCTCGAATAAAAAAGGCTTAACCTCTGCAACACTCATTGCCAAAGAGATCCGCAAACGCATTTATGATGAAATTGGTCTAACCGCCTCTGCTGGTATCTCTATCAACAAGTTCTTGGCTAAAGTGGCAAGTGACTACAACAAACCCAATGGCATTACTTTAATTGGACCTGAGAAGGTACATGAGTTCTTGAAGCAACTTCCAATCAAAGACTTTTTTGGTGTAGGGAAAGTAACAGCAAAAAAAATGGAGGACCTGGGTATTTATCGCGGGTCAGATTTACTAGAATGGTCAAAAGAAGGTCTTTCACTCAAGTTTGGAAAGTCAGGAGCCTATTACTATCACATGGTTCGGGGACAAGACAACAGACCTGTTAATCCTCATCGAATTCGAAAGTCTTTAGGGGCTGAAAGAACCTTTGATGAGGACATTACTGACACCACCGAAATGATGCAAAGGCTTCAAAAGATAGGAGAAGAAGTGCAACGCAGGTTAGAAAAGTCAGAGAAAGAAGGGAAAACACTAACACTCAAAGTCAAATTCAAAGACTTTACTCAGATTACGAGAAGCTTTACAAAAGAAGGAAAAATTGTAGGCTTAGAAGAGATCATGTCTTTTACTGAGCGGTTATTGCTCGAAATCGATTGGAGCATTTATCCCAAGGGAGTCAGACTATTAGGGATCACACTTTCAAATTTTGATGAAGAAATAGAAAAACCCATAAAAGGAGATTTACAGCTTACCTTGGATTTTTAAGTAACTGTCAACAACTTGTTCTTTCAATTTTAGCTCAAGCATGGAAAAAGTAATTATTTCAAGTCACCAAGAATTTGAAGCCTACATAGGTAAGGAGATTGGTGTTTCTGATTTTTTGAAAATAGAACAAGAACGAATTAATGCATTTGCTGATGCAACCTTGGATCACCAATGGATTCACTTGGACCAAGAGAGAGCAAGTACAGAAGGCAAATTCGGAGGAACAATAGCCCATGGATACCTAACGTTATCTATTTTGCCTCACCTATGGCAACAAATTGCGGAGATCAGGAATATTGAGATGATGATCAATTATGGAATTGAAAAACTCAAATTTAACCAGCCCGTAGTTGTTAATAGTGAAGTAAGACTTCGAGTCAAACTCACCTCATTAGCTGATTTGCGAGGTATTTCAAAGTGTCAGCTGAATGTAAGCTTGGAGATCAAAGACCAAAAGAAGCCAGCATTTACTGGCGAAATGATCTTCTTGTATCACTTCAAAAAGTAATCATTATAAAGACCTTTTGGAGTGGTGTTTGTTAAGAGTAAATCAAAACTCAACCCTTATGAAACGTACCACTCTCCTATTTTTCAGGTTGTTAGCTCTAGCGCTTCTTATCAGTGCATGTGACAAGGATGAAGAGCCAGGTTTTGCATTATCTCGGTTTCAATCCACTGCGCTAGATTATTTTGATGATGTAGCTTTAGGGTTTGAATCTGGCGGTTCATCTGAAATCACAAGGCGATGGGAAAGTCCGGTAAGGCTTTTTGTAGGTGGTGAATACAACCAACAGCAATATGACGAACTAGTAGATGTCATCAATGAGTTAAACTCTCTCTGAGCCAACCACAACCATAAGCATTGTTACAGATACTACACAGAGCAATAGTTATTTTCACTTTGGCTCAGCCAATTCTTTTGTAGCCCTATTTCCCGATATAGGCAACTCTCTTTTTAATAATGTGGGTTACTTCAATGTTTGGTGGTTCAATGACCGCATCAACCGATCGAGAATCTTTGTGGATACTGAGCGGCTTGATTTTGGAAGACAAAAGAGCCTGATAAGAGAAGAACTGGTACAATCGTTGGGCTTAGGAAAAGATTCACCACGGTTTCCTAATAGCATCTTTTATGAAACTTCAACAGATGGCGGGTTTGCAGAATCGCTTTCAGACTTAGACAGAGAAGTCATAAGGCTTCTATACCATCCACTTATGGAAGTTAAATTGGACAAGAGTGCAGTAGAAACTGCTATTATAGAAATATATATGTCTGAGGCATTGAATTAGCGTTGTTTGATGTAGATCACCTTCTCTACATCTGCCACCAACTGATTGGTTTTGTCCAATATTTCAACCTTCAAAGGTATATCAGCTTTACCCTTTGCCTCAACTTGTGTTTTTATCTCTTCAATCTTTTCCTTACTCAAAAAGAATCTACACGTTACAGTTCCTTTCCCGGGCCTTCTAAAGTTGATCTTTGAGGATTTATCCCAAATGATATAGCCCTTACCTAAATTCATCATTAGAATAAAAACAAAGAACGGATCTGTCATGGAAGAAAGTGAACCTCCAAAATGAGTTCCAAAGAGGTTTTTATTCCACCAATGCATCTTCATTCGTACATCAATGGTGGTAAAGTCATCACTTATATGCTTCACCTTTATGCCTGCCCCGATATAAGGCGGATAAAAATTAATGAGTTTAATCTTTGCTTTGGCTGAAAGTCCGAACATCCGAGATATTAGATTAGTTTTGCGCAAAGAAAATCAATATTCGAATGACAGCAGAAATTCAAACCGAAAAAGGAACAATGAAAGTGGAGTTTTACGAAAAGGATGCTCCTAATACAGTAAAGAATTTCGTAGACCTATCTAAAAAAGGTTTCTACGATGGCCTTACCTTCCACAGAGTAATTCCTGACTTTGTGATTCAAGGTGGTTGCCCTAATGGCATTGGTAATGGTGGCCCTGGCTATTCTATTGACTGCGAACTTGACGGTGACAACCAATATCATGATAGAGGTGTGCTTTCAATGGCTCACGCTGGTCGTAATACTGGTGGATCTCAGTTCTTTATCTGCCATAGCAGAACAAATACAGCCCACCTTGATAGAAACCATACCTGCTTTGGTAAAGTGGTTGATGGTCTAGATGTTATCGATGATATAAGACAAGGTGACAAGATCGAAAAGATCGTTATCAGCGAAGATTAAACTAAAGCCTCATTTGAGGCTTTTTTTTATGCGTTTTTAATGAAGTCTGTCACTAGGTAGCTCAGCGCTTTGCCAACAAGCTTCTGTTCATCCTCATTGCTAGGTGCCGCTTCTGCCAAGTGTAAATAGCAAGGGTGCATGGCTTGTGATACTTTTCTTAGGAAGTACCTCATTTGTTCCAATGAAAATCCACTTGGAGAAATAGCGCTACTCGGCATATATCGAATAGCATCCATATCGATTTCAAGTCCCATCTTTTCTTCACCCTCCAAGAACTCTATTGAATCTAATAGTTGTTTGTCCGCATACTGAATGTCTTCCATAAAAGTAGACTTCACCATACCAGAAGCGTCCATGGCTTTTAGCATGTGTTCCCCATTATAGTTTTGGTGAAGACCAAAAACAGCGTATTTATTTAAGACTTGACGTTGAACAGCATAAGAGAAACCATTTCCACTATGCCGACCCTCTAGGGAACGATAATCCGCATGAGCGTCAATATTTAGCACGTTCAGTTTACCTAAATGAGATGCTATGCCGCTAATAATGGGCAGCGAATTATTATGTCCGCCTCCTATGACTATTGGAGTCAAACCATGCCTTGCTATTTGACTGACAACAACTTCTACTCGCTCATCTACTGCTTCGCAAAGCAAATGTAACTTCTGCAGGAAGTAATCAGAGGTTTTGTCCAATTCATCAGCCTGCTGTTGCAGATCCGTCAATTCCACATGACCAATAAGAACAACCTCCTTTCCATCCAAAAACCTGTTGCTTTGGACGTTGACAAAACTTTTCAAGAAAGCCTCATAACCATTTTCTGCACCTCCAAGACCGCCATTTCCCATGGGACCTATAGATTCTGGAACACCCAAAATGGCAAACCTCACTCCTTTTTTTGAAAGCGTTGAAAGCTCATCAAGGTCATTTTCAAGTAATTTGATTTTTTGACCTAATCGATGCTCACCTTTACGTAAGTGTTGCACAGCTTTGAGAGCTTTTTCATTAAAAATATTGAGCTTCAATTCGGCCATACTTGAAATTAATCAATTCTAGAAATGGTTTGCTTGTCACTATGTTTTTAAAAGGTTTTTTAATTGATAAATTAGAACACCACCTTAATCCAAAAAAAATGGAATATATACCAGAGCAGGTAAAGATCTTTGTTGTTGAAGACGACCCCGTTTACCTCAAAATGGTCAAATACATAGCTGAACTCAACCCAGATCATGTGGTAGAGACTTTTCAATCAGGCAAAGATGTACTTGCAAGAATTGATGAAAATCCGGCTGTTGTTACACTAGACTACTCTTTGCCGGATATGCCGGGTGAAGAAGTGCTTGAATCTATCCTCAAATTCAATCCTGAGATCAAAGTCATCATTGTCTCTTCGCAAGAAAGCATCAACACGGCTGTTGGCTTATTGAAACATGGTGCTTATGACTACATCACAAAAGATAATGAAACGAAAGATCGATTGATCAACTCGATCAATAATGCGAAACAGCATGCTTCAATGAAAGAAGAGATCATCCAACTAAGAGAGGAGATCAGTGAGAAGTATGATTTTGAAAAGAGCATCATAGGAGAAAGTAAAGCCATGCAAAAGGTTTTTACGCTGATGTCAAAAGCGATAAAAACAAATATCACCGTAAGTGTAACCGGAGAAACTGGCACGGGTAAAGAGGTAGTAGCAAAGGCGATTCATTACAACTCGGACAGAAAAAAACAGCCATTTATAGCTGTCAATGTTGCGGCTATTCCAGAAAGCCTTCTAGAGAGTGAGCTTTTCGGACATGAAAAAGGAGCTTTCACAGGAGCTATGGCGCGCAGAAAAGGAAAGTTCGAAGAAGCCAATGGCGGCACGATATTCTTAGATGAAATTGGTGAAATGGATATCAACCTACAAGCCAAACTATTGCGCGTATTGCAAGAACGTGAGCTTACTAGAATAGGCGGAAATGAAACGATTAGATTTGATGTAAGAGTTTTAGTTGCAACACATAGAAATCTGGCTGAAGAAGTTAAGAATGGCAACTTTAGAGAAGACCTTTATTATAGGCTACTAGGTATACCAATTGAACTCCCTCCTCTTCGAGACCGTGACAAAGATGTGCTGATCATTGCTCAGCATTTCTTAAACGAATTTTCAAAAGAGAATAAGCTTGGCAAAATTAAATTGAGCGCTGCTGCACAAGACAAAATCAATAAATATCCATGGCCAGGAAACATTAGAGAACTAAAGTCGGTCATAGAGCTAGCCGCTGTGATGTCAGAAGAAGGTGTCATTGAAGCGAATGACATCAATTTGTATCACCTGCAGAAAGACGGACAGTTCCTGTTAGAAGAGATGACCCTTCGAGAATATACGTTTAAAATCATCAGGTTCTATCTAGACAAATATAATGACAATGTATTGAAGGTGGCAGAAAAACTGGATATAGGAAAGTCGAGTATATATCGATACCTCAAAGAAATGGAGGAATAAACTTATGCAAACGCTACCTTAGCCAAGGCGTCTTCAACATTCCATAAAAGTGTTTTATAGTGAAATGGTTTACTCACCACTGAGTGGACTGTACCCGATTGCATAATCTCGTCCAATTCACGCTGCTCTTGTGCGCTTAAAACAATCAATGGTATTTGCATATAAAGCGGGTATGACTCCATTTTATAAATTAGGTCCATGCCCGACATATGTGGCATATCGAGATCGGTCAAGATCAGATCAGCAATATTTCCTTGGTTAAGCCAGTCTAAGGCTTCCTTACCATTTGCCAATAGAGTCAATTCAAATTGCTGACCCAATACATGGTCTAACAACATTCTTGTGGCAAGGTCATCTTCTACGATTAATATTCTCTTTTTCATGGTCGAGTAATTTTTCTTAATAACTGACCAATAGAGTGCCAACCATATCAAATTCTGGAAAAGAGCCTATAGGGATTATTGAAGGCATATTTTAGCTAGTAGCCAACTAGGCAGCATTCGACAATTTTATCAAATTGAACCCTGAAATTCCCAATTCAGGAAAAAGGAATTGACCAAACATATAAATGCCTCTTTGAAAGACATCAAGTTCTGCTAAGTTTGAGATTCTTAACAGCGACTTATGAAATACTTCTCTAGATTATTCGCATTCTTACTACTACCCTTATCGACATTAGCCCAAGAAAAGCCTTTGACTGATCTTAGTGTAGAGGAGATCATGCAAAACCCTGCAACTTTTATTGGAACCTCGCCTTCGAATATCTCTTGGTCACGTGATAGCAAAAGCATATTCTTTAACTGGAACCCAGATGAAGCGCGTTTCTCTTCGACTTATGTAGTGAGTGCTAAAGGCGGAGAAATAGAAAAAGCAGACGACCGCAATGAAGGATGGCCAAGGAATTTCCGATTTAACAAAAAGCAGAATCAAATTGTATTTGAGCGTGGTGGTGACCTTTTTTTGATGAATGTTAAAAACAAAGAGGAGATTCAGCTTACTTCCACTAATGTTGAGGAGTCCAACCCTAGTTTTCACAAAGACGACCAAATCACTTTTATTTCAGAAAGTAACCTGTACCTCCTCGATTTGGAAAACAACTTAATCAAGCAATTGACCAACTTTGAGTTTCCGGAAGAAGAGAAAGAAAGAAGATCAGGTAATTCAAATCAAGGAAATAGAGAACAAGACAATTGGTTGAGAAGGGATCAGGCGCTTACCTCTTCTCATCTAAAAGAACAACGCAATGGTGGTGGCAGAAGAGGCAACTTCTCAAGATTCATGAATGAAACCTCAGATTACCTAACAAGCATAGAAGTAGACAATGCTAGTCGCTTACAGCTTTCACCTGATGGCAAATTCGTGAGCTTCAGAGTTTATAACAGTGCCGAAAGACCTTCAAAAAGAACGATTGTACCAAGTTATGTTACCCAAAGTGGCTATACAACCGACCTGAATGCAAGACCAAAGGTTGGTGGAGAACAAGGACACTATGAAATCGGTATTTACAATATTGAAGCTGACTCTTCTTATATGGTAGATCATGCCCAATTACCAGGCATCCAAGACCTTCCTGATTATACCGCTGACTATCCTGATAAAACTTGGGAGCCAAAAGACAGAACTGTATCTGCAAATGACATCGAGTGGTCGGCAGATGGAAAGTATGTGGTGATGCATTTTGGCGCAATTGATAACAAAGATCGCTGGATCATGAGATTAGAACCTACAAGTGGTGCCTTATCGATCGTAGATAGACAAAGAGATGAAGCCTGGATTGCAGGCCCCGGTATAGGTTCAGAGTACGGTTCAGGTACATTCGGTTTTATGCCAGACAACAAGACCATCTATTTTCAATCAGAAGCTAGTGGTTACTCTCACCTATATACTTATGACCTTTCAAACAACAAGAAAGAGCAATTAACTCAAGGGGATTTTGAGGTCTATGAACCTTTCTTATCTCAAGATGGAAAGAAATGGTATTTCACAGCTAATATAAAGCACCCAGGTATTAGACACTTCTACTCTATGCCTGCAAAAGGTGGCAAACCCACTCAATTGACACAGAAAGACGGAAATAATGAAGTCACAATGTCTCCCGATGAGTCAAAGCTTGCGATTAGATACTCTTATATAGACCAACCTTGGGAGCTATTTGTGCAAGACAACAAAGCAAATGCCGAAGCACAACAACTTACAGAGAGTTTGAAAGATGGGTTTCAGCAATACGAATGGCACCAACCGGAAGTCATTACTTTCAAAGCTGAGGATCAGGCAGATGTTCATGCAAGAATATACAAACCAGAGAACCCAAATGGTGCAGCAGTCATATTTGTTCATGGTGCTGGGTACTTACAGAATGTGCATTACTGGTGGAGCAGCTATTTCAGAGAATATATGTTCAACAACCTATTAATGTCGAAGGGATATACCGTATTGGATATCGATTATAGAGCGAGTTCTGGTTATGGAAGAGACTGGAGAACAGGGATTTATAGACATATGGGCGGAAAGGATCTCTCTGATCAAATCGATGGTGCCAAATATCTGATAGAATCACATGGTATAAATTCAGACAGAATTGGCATGTACGGAGGCTCTTATGGAGGCTTTATTACGTTATTCGCTATGTTCAAAAATCCTGATGTAATCAGTGCTGGCGCGGCTCTTAGAAGTGTTACAGACTGGGCCCATTATAACCATGGTTACACATCAAACATTTTGAACACGCCTGTAGAGGACCCATTAGCTTACAAAAGAAGTTCACCTATCTATTTTGCAGATGGTCTTGAGGGAGACCTCTTGATTGCCCATGGCATGGTGGATACGAATGTACATTTTCAAGATGTTGTTAGGCTTGCACAAAAGTTGATTGAGCTAGGCAAAGACAATTGGGAAATGGCCGTTTACCCAGTTGAAAGTCATGGTTTTACAACTCCTTCTAGCTGGACAGATGAGTATAAAAGGATATTGAAGCTTTTTGAAGAAACCATTGGTAAAGAATAAAAACTGAAGAGATGAATAAGGCTTTTTTATTGACTTTGTTAATCGCAGCGATAATATCCTGCACACCAACTCAAAAAACAGAAAGAGGATTAGTAGTAGATAATGCCATGGTAGTATCTGCTCACCCAATTGCAAGCCAAGTAGGAAAAGAAATCATGCAACAGGGTGGTAATGCAATCGATGCTGCCATTGCTACTCAGTTTGCCTTGGCAGTTGTTTACCCAAGCGCGGGAAATATCGGAGGCGGTGGCTTTATGGTCGCACGCATGGCTGATGGAGAAGTTGCAGCATTGGATTATCGGGAAAAAGCACCATTGGCAGGAGGAAGAGACATGTATCTTGATGAAGACGGTGAAGTCATAAAAAATGCAAGTACAAGAGGACACCTTGCCTCAGGAGTTCCTGGAACTGTAGCGGGTTTATACACTTCGCACGAAAAGTATGGAAAACTTGATTGGCAAAAATTGGTACAACCCGCCATTGACATTGCTTCAAATGGATGGATTTTGACAGAAAAAGAAGCTGGAAAGCTTAATAGCAACCGAAGTGCTTTTATTGAATACAATACTGTTTTGCCAGAATTCTATATAAATGAGGAAGGTGTTGAATGGAAAGAAGGAGACCAAGTGGTCAACCCTGAAATGGCTGCAACATTAATTCGAATTCGAGATAATGGTAGAGATGGCTTCTATAAAGGAGAAACCGCTAAACTCATTGTGGAAGAGATGGAAAGAGGAGATGGCCTAATCTCTTATGAGGACCTAAGCAATTATGAAGCAATTTGGAGAACTCCTGTTCAAGGGGCTTATAAAGACTACGAGTTTATTTCAATGCCTCCTCCATCTAGTGGTGGAATTGCTTTAGCGCAGCTATTCAACGCAGTAGAAGATTATGATTTGGCAAGTATGCCTTATCATGGTGTTGAGAATATCCACTTGATAGTAGAGGCTGAAAGAAGGGTTTATGCAGATAGAGCCGAACATTTAGGTGATGAAGATTTCTATGATGTGCCAAAGGAAGGTCTAATACAAAAGACTTATATGGTCAATAGAATGAACAACTTCAATAAGGAAAAGGCGACTAGTAGCGCAGAAATTAGAGCGGGTACTCCTGCGCCTTATGAGAGTGATGAGACTACACACCTATCTGTTGTTGATGCTGAAGGCAATGCGGTTTCTGTTACAACAACCCTTAATGGAGGAATGGGAAGCAAAGTGTTTGTTGGAGGAGCAGGCTTCTTATTAAACAATGAAATGGATGATTTTAGCATCAAACCTGGTGTTCCCAATATGTTCGGATTGGTAGGCGGTGAGGCCAATGCCATCGAGCCAGGAAAAAGAATGCTGAGCTCTATGACCCCAACGATAATTTCTAAAGATGGAGAACTCTTCATGGTCGTTGGCACGCCTGGCGGTTCTACAATTATCACATCAGTGTTCCAAACGATATTGAATGTAATCGAATGGGATATGGGCATGCAAGAAGCTGTTAGTTCTCCTCGTTTCCATCATCAATGGTTGCCTGATGCTATCATGATTGAGCGCCAAGGTTTTTCACCTGAAGTCAGAGGAACACTTGCTGAAATGGGACATAAATTCTCAGAGAGAAGTGCGATTGGCCGTGTTGATGCCATTTTGGTTCTTCCTAATGGAAAGCTGGAAGGTGGAGCTGATCACAGAGGAGATGATAAAGCAGAAGGATTCTAGTTATATTAGGGTATGCGATATGCCCTGATCGTTTTAGCCTTTATCGTATCAAGCATTTGTGAAGCTCGGCAACTGCCCTCCTTCCCTTCTGACCAAATAGAAAAAATCGATTTAGATAGTACTCTCGAAGGAAGCCCCGCACGGATAGAACTGAGTTTTAGAAATTATGAAAAAGCAAAAAGCAAACTAGTTGATGACGACCTGGTATTAAAGATCACTCTGATTGGGGGGAAATATCAGCAAATTGAATTCTTCAACCAAGGCAAGAAGTTCCTCACACATCAATACGATCAATATGGTCGCATCATTGATCAGGAACGAGTGAATGGCGTTATTCCTTTTACAAAATACACGTATGATGAAGAGACAAAAACATCTACTGAAGCCAATTTTAGAGCAAGTGGTCAAGTACACTCTAAGGTTATAATCAATTACAATGAGGATTTTAATCCCATCATGAAAGCTGAATACAAAGGAGAAACTCAGCTCATTCATTATTGGACTTTTACCTATGATAGCTTCGGTGAAGTGACCCGTAAAAGTTACTTTGACAAAGAAGGCCAAAGTATTGAGCAAATTGATTACATCAATAGCTATTCAGGTGACAGTGTTCAAGAAAGGTCAATAGAAGAGTTTAAAAACCAATCTCTAGTTCAACGAACTGAGCTAAAATCCAATGCAGATTCTGTAACAAGAAAAACGATCATGTATGAGCAAAACGGCTTTCCAAGAGAACTCAATTACTCATTAGAGAAAGACTCACTCAGAGTGAGCATAAATGGTTTCTATGAACAAGGCGATAGCAGTAAACTTCGCTCAAGGTTTCGTGAAATCTATATCTATGAGGACCTGATCGAATATGAGGCAAGAACGATCTCTGGAACCAAAGTCAAGCGATACGCCACCTTCTATAAGTATGACAGTAATGACAATTGGATAAAAAAGATCACGTATGAAAATGGTATCGCAATAAGGGAGGAAATACGAAAAATTGTCTATTGAGGAATTGGCCTAATGAAAAGATCAAAAGTTTATGAAATAGAGGTAATTGTCAATGCAGCTCACCTTGATGAAAATGAACATGTTAACAATGTGCAATACCTGCAATGGGTTCAAGATGTCGCCAAAGCACATTGGGAAAAAGAAGCCAAAAAAGAATGGTTAGCTGATTATGTTTGGGTTGCATTAAGCCACCATATTGAATACAAAAAGCCAGCCTTTTTAAATGATAAACTGCGAATAAAGACTCATATCGATTCCTTTGATGCAGTAAAAAGTAATCGTTTGGTTAGGATCTATAACGATTCAGAAACGCTCCTTTGCCAATGTCATACCGTATGGGTAATGCTCGATAGAGAAACAAATAGACCCACAAGATGTCCGCAAGAAATGAAAGACGCCTTCAACGAGCTTACCGAATAATGACAAACTCCACTCGTCTGTTCATTTCTCTTCCCGCCTGAGTCTCATTAGATGTAATTGGTCTACTACCACCATAACCCATTACTTCAATGCGTTCTTCTGCAATGCCTTGGCTTACCAAATACCTTTTTACAGTCTTAACTCTGGCCTCAGAAAGTGATTTAAGAATGGAAGCATCACCCATATTATCCGTATGCCCTTCAAGTCGGATATGAACATCGCGGTTTTCATTCATCATGGTAACCAGTTCATCAATCTGTTGGTGGGCGACAGTCTCGTTAATAAAAGATGCACTTCCTCGCTTGAAAAATACATTTTCAATGATGACTGATGTTCCTACTTCTTTTCTTGTGAGATAAAAGGCCTCCACATTCGAGCCAAATTCACCATCTAAATTGCTTGGTGTAGCCATTGCTACAAAGGCCTCTTTATAATCTAAGTAACCTGCCGATTTGATCTCGACAAATACACTATCCCCTTCAACAAATGCCTTCATAAATTTTTTATCCCCTTCTAGCTCACTAGTTTGGAAAATAATATCATCACCTCCATTTGTCAGCACAACTTTAGCATCGACAGGCTTTTCAGTATCTGCATCTAAAACTTGAAAAGTCATTACAACCATAGAAGGAGAGGGTTTTTGTTCTTCAGGCTTGGTTGGTTGCAATTGAGGTTCTGTAGTTTCTTTTGCCACTATTATAGGAGCGACAACTTCCTTTTCTTCTACAGGCTCAGGTTCTGTGATAGTTACCACAGTATCTTGTAACTGAGGTTCTGGCTCTTGTCTATCCTGAGCAAGCGCAAATTTAAAAATATCGCCCCTGCCTTCGCTGTTTTGGGTACTTGAAAAGAATGCCTCATTTGTATTCTTGGGAATATAAAAGCCAAACTCCACCCCTTCAGTATTGATCTCAGGCCCTAAATTCATAGGTTCAGACCACTGGTTCCAGCTACCTTCATTGCGAACTGAGAGAAAAATATCTCTACTCCCTTCACCTCCGCGAGCATTGGTAGAAAAATAAAGTGTTTGATTATCAGAAGCTAAAAATGGAGACCATTCTTGACCAAAAGTATTGATATCTAAGCCCAAGGACTCTGGTTGAGTCCATTCATCGTTCTCTTGTTTAAAGGACACATAAAGGTCCTCATTACCTTCAGTGGTATAAGACTCCATTGCCATAATTAGTACCTTCTCATCTCTCGAAATTGTGGCACTCAAGTGACTTGAATTATTCTGGAAATACTTGATTTTCAATCGTTCTGGTTTTGACCACCCACTACTTGACCTTGTGCTCATTGCAATACCATTCCTCAATGTTCCACCACCATTGCCGTCTGTGTCAAAGTAATTGAGCAAATACATGCGATTACCATCTGTAGAAAAGCCCACTACACCATTCAGACCTTGATGGTTAATTACTTCACCACCATGTTTTAATTTCGACCAGCCGTTTGCAGTCTTAGTTGCATACCAAATATCTCCTAAGTCAATGACCCCTGCTATATTCTGAGCATGACCTCTTTTTGTCACGTAAAGAGTATTGCCATCAGGTGACAGTACTGGATTAAACTCATCGTAACTTGAGTTTATACTATCGATTTTAATATGCATCGGATTCTGTGCATTGACCTCTGCAATACTCAGACATGTAAAAACTAAAAGGACCAGAAGTCTTTTGAACATAACTATGAAACTTACTCGAAGGCTTATTATTACCCAGTTTTAGAGAATTGGCGAAGATAGGCTGTCTTTCAACAATACAAAATAAGACAAATATCTATTGAAATGCTATTTGAAGGATTGCCTTCTAAGTTAAAATTCTTAAAAATAAATCTCCTGGGCCAATCGATAGGTATTTGCATGTGCCTCAACAATATGAGCAATTTTCTCAGAATACCCACCGCCCATACTAGCCACTAAAGGAATTTGATTGTCCTTGGCCATTTCCAACACTTTTCTGTCTCTCATTTTACACCCTTCTATGGACATGCCAAGCCTCCCTAATTTGTCTGTGGCCAATACATCCACACCGCATTGGAAGAAAATAAAGTCGGGTTCTACTTCATCGAGAAGTCGATTTAAGTTTGAATCAAGACTCTTTAAATAATGATCATCTGAAGCCCCGTCAGGCATTTCAACATCGAGGTCGGATATTTCTTTGTGCATAGGATAATTCTTTTCACCATGCATACTGAATGTAAATACTCTTTGCTCATCACGAAAGATCTCTGCTGTACCATTACCTTGATGAACATCTAAATCGATGACCAAAACCTTATTGGCCAATCCATTATCTAAAAGATAATTAGCACCTATGGCAATATCGTTCAGTAAACAAAAACCTTCTCCTCTATCGGTAAATGCATGATGAGTTCCACCAGCTATATTCATAGCAATTCCATGTTCTCTTGCATAGTTGGTAGCCTCGAGTGTCCCCCCCATGATTACGACTTCTCGGTTCACCAGTTGTGCTGATAATGGAAAGCCAGTTCTTCTTTCTTCTTTTCTATCTAATTGTAGATTCTTGAGCTTCTCCCAATAACTCGCTTTATGGGTTCTTGTCACAAGTTCTTCTCTAAGTGCTACAGGCTCAAAAAAATTCTCTTGACTAACAGTTCCTTCATACAACAATTGCTCCGGAAGCAAATTGTACTTCTCCATTGGAAAGCGATGGTTCTTTGGAAGTGGATGCGCGTAAATAGGCGCCCATGCGATCTTTAGCATATTATGCTAATCAAATGACCATGAATAAAGTTTGGATTAATTTTCGTCCTGAAATTGGAAAGAGTAATGAGTTGGATCTAATTCCAAAGAGGCATCATTAAACTCAGTAATGAAGGTTTCTATCACTTCCTCTGAAACTTGTTCCACATTAAGGCCTACATCTATGCCAATTCCGAAATCAATGTTTGCGTCTATGTCTACATGCTCATGGACCTTTACAGCTTCTTCTTCCTCAAGTTCATCCATGACCTCTGTAAGGTAAAGCCCAATCTCTTCATCGAGATCATCTAAAGGTTGGATATCTCCGTTTTCATCTTCGGAATAATCGATGCCTTTATAGTCAGGGAATTTTTGTGCAACCTTATGTTGAGCCAATTCAAAAACCTCACTGTTATGTTGCATTTTCAAAGTATACAATGCAGCATCGTAGATCACTTCTTTTCCTTCATAAACACCAATGAAATAGAAGTTCATGAATTCGTCATTATTATCTTCAGACTCAATTACTAAGTAATTCTGGCCAGAAGCACTCATTTCCTCCTTAATTTTCTGAATTTCGGCCTTATCAAAACCTAAATTTTCGGACATAACAGTTAATAGAATTATTTCAATAATAATTTAAAGGAATTCAGAGATTATTCAAATACCCTGCTTTACCTGCTCTTTAATTTCTTTTACGCGCTGATCAAAATACTCAGGTTTGTAATCAACACCCTTTTGACGGATGATCTCCAAATATTCCTTTAATTCTTCAGGGTGTGTTGTTGTTTTGCTGGTTGTCATATCAACATACTTCAAGGTTGTCCAAAGAACAGCTTTCAGGTGAGTCTCTGCATCGTCAAGCATAATGTATTCTACAACCAGGGTATTCCCGTCAAACCATACCAATCGGGTCCTTATGCTCACCCACTCACCCAGCATTGCAGAGCGCAAGTAGGCAATGTGGTGGTTGTAAACTACCCAGATAGCACCAAAACGATCAATGAGATCTCTGAGCTCAACTCCGTACAATTTCGGAACCTGATCTTCCCTTGCATTGAAGAAATAATCAAAATATTTGGCATTATTCAGATGCTGAAGCGGGTCGCAATCCTGAAATCTTATAATACTTCGAGACTTAGTTTCGGTCTTGTATGTTTTGCTAGTATCTAAAATGCTCATTAAAGATATCTTTCTTTTAAAATATTGACATGATGCTGAGAATGCCCTGCAGTAATTGTCGCCAATGCGCGCACGGTTATTGGATTGCCACTGGCAGTACCTACTTGTTCAAGTTGACGATCATTCATCCGCTCGAACAAACAGATGGTGGCTACACGAAGAGAAACAAATTCGTCAATCATGCTTGAAAATGATACCTCGGTTAGGTCAACTGCATCCATATAAATATCCTGATCCATACCTGGTTGCTGTTGTTTATCACCTCTAGAAAAAGCTAGTGCTCGATAAGTAAAGACGCGTTCAACATCATTGATATGCTGCAGTACTTGTGTAATGGTCCATTTGCCTGGTGCATAAGCGTAGTCATGCTTGTCCTTTGATATCGTCCATAGTAAATCCGGAATTTCCTTTAATTGCTTTTTTAGAGCTACTAGAACGTCCTTTTCCTTTACTGCATTGACATAGCCTGCATAAAATGCATTGTATTCGTGATCTTGTGGTAAGCTGATCATAAGTTAATCTTTATCTATCCACCCCGTGTACATGATATAATGCTCTGGGGTTTTGTCAATTACTTTTCTTAATCTTTCGTCTATCTTTTTGACCATTTTGGCTGGTGTTCCAGCGTATAGAGTATTCTCTTCGACTATGGTATTGGCAAGTACAACTGCCCCTGCAGCAACCATTGCTCCTTTCTTTATCACCGCATTATCCATAACAATTGCTCCCATCCCGATTAATACATTGTCTTCTATTTGACAACCATGAATGATCGCACTATGTCCGACAGAAACATTGTTACCCAAAATCGTTTCAGAGTGATTTAGTGTTCCATGTACAACAGCATTGTCTTGGATATTGCAATTCTCACCCATTGTGATCTTACAAACATCACCGCGAATCACGGTATTGAACCAAAGATTGGTTTGTTTTCCTAATTCTACATCACCAACAATAGTGGCGCTATCCGCTAGCCAACAGCTGTCATCTATCTTTGGTTTTACGCCCTTTACTCCCTTGATCAAAGCCATTTAAAAAAATTATATGTATATACATGAACTTTTTATATGTTCGCGAAGTTTACTTTTTCAAACGAACAAATTCTAAGACACTAAGTTTTAGGTTTGTGCTTTTAAAACCTAGTAGAAACTATTAATTCTTAAATAATGAAAAGATTACAAATTTCACTCTCGTTGATCGCTATGGCCGTTATGCTTTGGTCTTGTGGATCAAACTCTAAGACAGTTGAGACTTCAGATGCGCAAGAAGTTGCTTCAACTGAAGATGCGACTTCAATTTCTGTAAATGCTGCAAACTCTGTTGTTACTTGGATTGGCTCTAAGCCGGCAGGTAAACACAATGGTACAATTGGCATTGCAGGTGGAGAAGTTCTTGTTAGCAATGGTAAAGTTGTTGGTGGATCATTTGACATTGATATCAACTCATTGGTTGTATTAGACTTACCAGCTGATTCAGAATGGAATGGCAAGTTAAAAGGTCACTTACTTTCGGCTGACTTTTTTGATGCTGCTAACTTTGGCTCGGCTCAATTCGAGATTACTGGTGCAGCTCCTTACGCTCAAGCTAACGTTACTGCAGACAAAGAGGAATTCAACACGGAATATGCTCCGGCAACATTGAGTGAAGTTATGGTAGAAAACCCTACCCACTTTATCTCTGGTAACTTAACCATGAGAGGTGTAACTAAAAACATCACCTTCCCTGCTTCAGTAAGTGTTGAAAATGGCGTCATCAAAGCCAAAGCAAACTTCAATATTGACAGAACTGAGTGGAAACTTATGTATCAAGATGAAGCATCTGTAGCAGATAAAGCAAAAGATAAATTCATTTACAATACTGTAAATGTAGGTTTTGAGCTTGAAGCAGGTACTGGATCTGCAGCAATGTAAATTACCAACACTAAGACATGAAGGCCTCATCATTCAGATGAGGCTTTTTTTGTGCTTATTGATTATTCTATTTTTGCATGCAATAAATCGAAGTGAAGACTTACAAGGTATCAAACAGCTGGATTAGCAAAGCATTGCATTGGGCAAACGCCCATTATCAATACATTTCATATCATCAAAATAATGGTATAGAGTACCCACATGAAGGGTTCAAGCACTACTTAGCAATAGGTACTCATCAGGTGATAAAGCCTTCTCTTAATTGTTTTCATGAATTGGAAAAGGTACATAACAACAAGTGGCTGTTTGGTTATTTTGGGTATGACCTTAAGAATGAAATTGAAGGATTGGACAGTTGCAATGTTGATCATTTAGGGTTCCCCGAATTATCATTTTTTGAGCCAGAGATTCTTTTCGAATTGAATGGAAACGATGTTAAGGTCCTCATTGGACCAGAAACTGTAATAGAAACAATTGATAATCATTCCGTTCAGTCAATACCATCTAGCTTCGAATCATATTGTGCAGATTTTGATAAAGACACTTATACGGCCACAGTTAAAAAACTAATCGAACACATCATAGAAGGAGATTTTTATGAAATAAATTTCTGTCACGGCTTTTTCGGAGATTTTCAGTCTGTAGATACTGTGGATACCTTTCTAAAGCTAAACGGACTCTCTCCCAAACCTTTTTCATGCTTTCAAAAATTTGAGAACCATGTGATAATATGCGCATCTCCAGAAAGATTCCTGAAAAGAGTAGCTGATAAGCTCATTTCTCAACCAATTAAAGGCACAAGGCCCAGAAGCCAAAATCAAGAAATAGATGAAAAGCTAAAGAATGAATTAAGGACGGATGAAAAAGAATTAGCCGAAAACATGATGATTGTAGACTTAGTCCGCAATGATTTGGCAAAAAGCTCTATTTCAGGTTCGGTAGTTGTTGAAGAAATGTTTGGCATTTATTCCTTTGCACAGGTTCACCAGATGATATCAACGGTTACCTCGACATTAGATCAAAATACAAGCTCAATAGAAGCAATCAAGAATGCCTTTCCGATGGGGAGTATGACGGGTGCGCCTAAAAGGATCGTTATGGAGAGTATAGATCTTTATGAAAAAAGTAAGAGAGGTGCGTTTTCCGGGGCATCTGGTTATTTCAAACCCAATGGAGACTTCGATTTCAATGTATTGATCAGAAGCTTATTTCTAAATATCGAATCCAAGAAATATGGATTCTATGTAGGCAGTGCCATTACCTTTGACGCCATAGCAGAATTGGAATATGAGGAATGTTTTATTAAAGCGAGTGCCCTAATGAAATTGCTTGATCAATGATCGCTTTTCTCATAATACTCTAGTGCTTTGGGCATTAAGGCCTTCAAGTTATTGGCCCTAGTGGCATCACTTGGGTGAGTACTCATGAACTCAGGCGGTTTTTGACCACCACCAGCAGACATCCTTTTCCAGAATTCAGGTGCTACCCTAGGGTCGTAGCCTGCTGCTGCCATTAAATAAAGTCCAATTTCATCAGATTCAGATTCATGCTTTCGAGAATACGCCAACATTCCAAACTGTGAACCATAGCCTATTCCGTAGAAGACCAACTGCTCTGTCATACCTGGATCTGAGCCAATAGCTGCAGCAGTTACACCCATTGCACTTTGCTGTAATGCTGCTTGATTCATTCTTTCTTGGCCATGCTTGGCAATTGCATGTGCCACCTCATGCCCCATAACAACAGCTACTCCAGTTTCATCTTCGCAAATCGGCAGGATTGCTGTGTAGAAAGCCACTTTACCTCCTGGCATACACCATGCATTGACCAGTGTATCATTATCAATTAGATTGAATTCCCAATCAAAGCCTTCTAAGACCGATGACTGCCCCATCTCTGTTAAAAGCATCTCTGCCGCCTTTTGGATTTTACCTCCTACTCTTTTGATCATCTCAACTTGGTCTTGATCATCCGAAAGTTTCACTGAGTCAACCACATGGCTATAGGACTGATAGCTCATACCTAAAACCTGCTGGGTATCGAATAAACCTGTCACTTGACTACGACCTGTAAAAGGCACTTTAGTACATGCAGTAAGAATGAATGCAAAAAGAAGTAGTAATGATGCCGATTTGAAGAATTGACTTTTCATTTTGGGCTAAATTTGCTGAATGGCTATTTTGTTCTGTCAATAACAATTGTGTATCAAACGGAGCTTTTAAATTTGTTATTATTCTAAGATCAAAATAACAACAATTTCACAATGAAGATTATCGCTATAGGAAGAAATTACACGGAGCATATTGAAGAGTTGAATAATGAACGTCCGAGCGAACCCGTGATCTTTATGAAGCCCGATACTGCTGTTCTAAGAAAAGGTCAACCCTTCTTCTATCCCGAGTTCTCCAAAGACATCCATTTTGAAGTTGAACTATTATTGAAGATCAATAAAGAAGGCAAATTCATACAGGAGAAATTTGCACATAAATACTACGATGAAATTGGCATAGGAATTGATTTTACAGCACGAGACTTGCAGTCTCAATTGAAAGAAAAAGGATTACCTTGGGAGAAGGCAAAAGGATTTAATGGTTCTGCGCCAATCTCTGATTTTGTCAGCAAGGAGAAATTTGAAATGCAAGACATCAACTTTTTGCTCTTGCAAAATGGAGAAGTCAAGCAAAAAGGAAACTCGAGTTTAATGCTTTACACTTTCGATCAGATCATTGCATATGTTTCCCAGTTTTTCACGTTGAAAAAAGGAGATATCATCTTTACCGGAACACCAAAGGGTGTGGGTTCGATCGCTATTGGCGATACGCTTGAAGCTTTTATTGAGGAGGAAAAAATGTTAAGTGTTGAGGTTAAATAATAAGCTAAGTCTATTCATCTTTATAATTCTAATTACAAATGGTCTCATGGCCCAATATGAGGGTATCGAAAAAGGCTATTACAAATTTCCTATTAGACCAGATCAAACAAATTACCTTTCTGGCACCATGGGTGAACTAAGACCAGGCCATTTTCACGCTGGTCTAGATATCAAAACACAAGGTAAAACAGGGCTCAATGTGTACGCAGCTGCCGATGGCTATGTAAGCCGAATCAGAATAGGCCCTGGCGGTTACGGAAATTGCGTTTACATAAATCACCCAAACGGCACAACAACGGTATATGCTCATTTAGAGTCGTTGTCCGAAGAATTGGCTGCTTATGTGTTGGAACAACACTACAAGAAGAAAACACATGCCATGAACCTCTTCCCTCCGAAGGGTCAGTTCAATTTTAAAAAGGGTGATGTGATCGCTAAATCAGGAAATACGGGTTCATCCACTGGCCCACACCTACATTTCGAAATCCGAAGCATCGACCAAGAAGTATTAGACCCTCTAAGAATTGGTTTTGACGAAGTAAAAGATGACATCAACCCTGTTGCAGGTGCAATTGGTTTAAAGACAATCGATATTGATTCTAGGGTCAACGGCCAATTCGGCTTTGCAACTTTTGGAACCGATCGAATTGAAAAAGGAAAATATGTTGCAGACACCATCGAAGCAATAGGGCGAATCGGATTAGAGCTTTATAGCTTCGATCGTCAAAATGGGGCTAACAATCGCAATGGCGTTCCTTTTACAAGGCTATATATCAATGACGAACTCATGTTCGATCAAGATATTGACAGCGTCAATTTTTCGTTTCAGAAATCGGTTAATATCCATGCCAATTATCAACTCCAGAGAGCCACCAAAGTGCGCTTTGGCAAGTTATACGTAGACGATGGTAATAAACTTAATTTCTATGACGTGAAAGAGGGAAATGGACTATTGACCATTAATGATGGAGATACTCTAAACGTGCACATAGAACTGGAAGATGCAAACCTAAACCGGTCATTATTAGATTTTGTCATTATTGGAAAGGCTTATCAGGAAAGTAGTGATGCGATTGTCACATCTAAACAGGACTATTTCGTTCTTGAAAATACACTCATTGTTCACCAAGACCTGAAAACCCAAAACGAAAAGATTACTGTTTATGAAGAAGAAGGCTCAAGTGTTTTAGAGCCAAATTATAGTTTAGACGATAAGAATGTCTATCTGATCGACCTTAAAAGATACTTACCTGTCAAGATTGACTTTGGGCATGAGCTGGTAGAAGAATTCAATTTTGCTGATAGAGTACCCGCTTCTACTAAACATGCGTTTTTAGCCAACACCTATTCACTTACCTTCGACAAGAACTCTCTTTTTGACACACTATATGTACAAGCTGAACACAATTGGACAGAAACCAAAGACTATCTAGAAATTGGTCAAAGTAATATCCCCCTAAAAGGCCGTATAAAAATAGAATGGGAACCTCAAGCCTCTTATGACAGCGTTGAAAATTATCAGGTTTATAGAGTAAATAACCCCAAATACCCATCATTTGTGGGTGGAAAATTTGAAGAAGGAAAGTTTAGCTTTAGCACGTCAAGTTTTGGTAAATTCTCACTGTTGAAAGATGAGACTGAGCCGACAGTAAAACTGATTTCTACTAAGAACAATAGCGTTTCTTTCAGAATAAAAGACGAACTTTCGGGCATTAGATCATTTAAGGCTAAAATCAATGGAGAGTGGCTTTTGATGCACTATGAACCAAAGCGTAATTTGATTTGGAGCGAACGATTAGACAAAAACAAACCGCTTGAAGGAGAGTTTGAGTTGATAGTGGCAGATAATGCCGGTAACGAATCAATTTACAAACTAAAACTAGGAGAACTATGAGTTTACAAGTAGGTGATAAAGCACCAGCTTTTGACGGTATTGACCAAGACGGAAACCCAATCAAATTAAGCGACTTCCAAGGCAAAAAATTAGCTTTATACTTTTACCCTAAAGACAATACACCCGGTTGTACAGCACAAGCTTGCAACCTAAGAGATAATTATGATGCATTACTCAATGCTGGCTACGCTATAGTTGGGATTAGTTCTGACTCGCCTAAGAAACATCAAAATTTCATTAATAAATTTGAGCTTCCATTTCCTTTAATTGCAGATGAAGACAAGTCGATTCATGAGCAATTTGGTACTTGGGTAAAAAAGCAGATGTATGGTAGAGAGTACATGGGTACTGCTAGAACCACATTTATCATTGACGAAAACGGTGTGATCGAAGAGATCATTGCGAAAGTGAAGACTAAAGACCACACTGCCCAAATTTTAAAATAAGAATCAAAACCGTGAACGAAGCCAATAATCAAGAGCTTAATCGCATTGCTTCTCAGGTGAGAAGAGACATTTTGCGAATGGTACACGCAGTCAACTCAGGACATCCTGGTGGCTCATTAGGCTGTACCGATTTTTTTGTAGCACTATACTTCCACTTAATGGACCGAAAAGATGGGTTTGATCCGGACGGAAAGAATGAGGATATCTTTTTCCTTTCAAATGGTCACATATCCCCTGTTTGGTACAGTGTGCTTGCACGAGCGGGTTACTTTGAGGTGAGTGAATTGGCCACATTCCGTAAAATTGATAGCCGACTTCAAGGACACCCTGCAACTGAAGAAGGGCTTCCTGGTATCAGAGTAGCTTCAGGATCTTTAGGTCAAGGTTTATCTGTGGCTTGTGGAGCTGCGCAAGTGAAAAAACTGAATGGAGAACCCAATTTAGTTTATGCCCTAATGGGTGATGGCGAATTGGAAGAAGGTCAAGTCTGGGAGGCAGCCATGTATGCAGCCCACCATAAGATAGACAACATTATCGCCACAGTAGATTATAATGGCCAGCAGATAGATGGTCCTACAGATGAAGTAATGTCTTTAGGTGACTTGAAAGCAAAATGGGAATCATTTGGTTGGCAAGTGATCGAAAGCAATGGTAACGATATGGCTTCATTGGTGAGCACACTTGAAGAGGCGAAAGCATTGACAGGAAAAGGCAAACCAATTTTGAATTTAATGACGACCGAAATGGGCTTTGGTGTAGACTTCATGGTTGGCACCCACAAATGGCATGGTGTTGCTCCAAACGATGAACAATTAGCCGATGCATTGGGCCAGCTTGAAGAAACTTTAGGAGACTATTAAACCGACTATCATGACGAAATATACTTATACAGAAAAACAAGATACTCGTTCTGGTTTCGGTGCCGGATTAGCGGAGCTAGGAAGAACCAATCCAGATGTTGTTGCCCTTTGTGCTGATTTGATTGGCTCACTAAAAATGCAAGAATTCATCAAAGAAAACCCAGAAAGATTCTTTCAAGTGGGTATCGCTGAAGCCAACATGATGGGGCTAGCAGCAGGAATGACTATTGGTGGCAAGATCCCTTTTACGGGTACATTTGCGAACTTTTCAACGGGTAGAGTTTACGACCAGATCAGACAGTCAATCGCTTATTCTGAAAAGAATGTAAAGATTTGTGCTTCACATGCTGGTTTAACTTTAGGGGAAGATGGAGCCACTCACCAAATCCTTGAAGATGTTGGCATGATGAAGATGCTTCCGAATATGACCGTAATAAACCCTTGCGATTATAACCAAACAAAGGCAGCAACTATGGCAATCGCTGAACATCATGGTCCGGTTTATTTAAGGTTTGGACGCCCCAAAGTACCTATCTTCACTCCTGCTGACCAGAAGTTTGAAATTGGCAAGGCCCTTCATCTCATTGAAGGTAGTGATGTTACGATTTTTGCAACAGGTCATTTGGTATGGGAAGCCATAGAAGCTGAGGCAGAGTTAGCCAAAGCCGGCATTTCAGCTGAAGTGATCAATATCCATACAATCAAGCCATTAGATGTGGATGCAGTCTTGGCATCAGTCAAGAAAACAGGTGCGGTTGTCACTGCTGAGGAGCATCAAATGAATGGTGGATTAGGTGATTCAATCGCTCAAGCACTAGCTTTACACAACCCAGCTCCATTAGAAATGGTAGCTGTAAATGATTCATTCGGTGAAAGTGGTACTCCAGCACAATTGATGAAGAAATATGGTATCGATGCTGAGAACATCGTTAAAGCCGTAAATAGAGTTCTGAAAAGGAAGTAATCCATAACACAACAAAACTGAAAGCCCGCTTGTCGGGCTTTTTTTGTGATCGATTGAATTCCTTCCCTTATCATTGTATAACTAAAAAACCTAGATAGATGCTTAACAAAAGCTGGCTTGACAACATTACACTGAAACAAATTCTCATAATTGCTTTTATCCCAAGGATAATTGCAGCTTTGTTTTCCCAAGGTTATGCCATGGACGATGATCATTATGAAGTGATAGAAGTAGCCGTAGCTTGGATGCAAGGCATTGACATCTCCAATTGGTTTAACTCCTCTTACGAAGAAATAACTTCTGGTAGGGCGATTTTATATCCAGGACTACATTACATATTGTTCTCAACTCTGGAGTTTCTTGGAATTGAAAGACTAGCGACTCAAATGTTTTTTGTTCGAATAATACACGCCTTTTATTCCCTATTACCGGTACTCTTTATTTATAAAACCATAAATCTTTTTTATCAGAAGAAATATGTTGTTATAGCCAGTCTCATATGGGCCCTATTATGGTTCGTACCTTACATGAGTGTCAGAAATTTAGTAGAAATGGCCGCAATCCCACCTTTGATTGCAGGAACATACTTTTCATTAAAAGCAATTAAACATGAACAAAGTGCTAAACGGCATTTATCGGTTGGACTACTCTTTGGTCTAGCATTTAGTATCCGATATCAAGCTGCTCTATACCCGGTCGGTTTTTGCCTAGGACTTTTGGCTCTTCGTCATTACAAAGAATTTCTTTATTCCCTGTCTGCCGGAGTATTTTGGGTCTGTTTATTTCATGGAATTGGGGACTACTTAATGTCAGGAGTTCCATTTGGCGTTGTACGCTATTATGTAGAATACAACTTAAATTTTGGTTCGAGCTATATCCAGCACCCATGGTATCAATACGGAATTGTTTTAGCTGGATTTATGGTTGCGCCAGTTTCAGTCTTTTGGTTAATAGGGTCAGTAAGGTTCAAAAAAGAAATGCTCCCTGTATTTATCGGAGCACTGACCTTTATAGTGATACATAGCATTTTTAAAGGAAAGCAAGAAAGATTCATTTTTACAATTATGCCCTTTGTTCTCATTTTGGGTGTACCTGGCTGGTATAGCCTTGTAGAAAAAGGAAAAAGCTGGCTGAAAGGGTTGACCAAGTACTCCTTCTACTTTGCAGGCTCTCTGAATATAATTGCACTTTGTATTCTGAGTATATGGTTTTCAAAGTCCTCAAGGGTAAGGATGATGGATTATTTTAACGACAAAGATTTCGGGAAAAATGAGCTGGTTTTAATTAGCTATGTTGGAAAAAATAAGAAGACACACATACCTAAAGCCTATAGTGGGAAATTCCCAACAATCACTCATATCAAAAGTGATTCTATAAAATATGAAGAGTTGAATTCTGAAATTGTTGGTGGAAACTTCTTAATAATCGAACGACTGCCATCAGAACCTATGGATAGTATCCAAACTGTACTTTTAAAGAATGGAATTAGGGTCCAGTATGATCAAACTTTTCATAACAGCTTTGTAGATGGAGTCCATTTCAAAATGAACCCTAGATTCGTAGACAACTACGAATATGATGTCTATAGAATTAATGACTAGAGTTGATTAAAGCATTCTTATTAAAAAGAACTGCTCTCCATGATGATCCCATTCCATTAGGCTTTCATAAGCAAAATTTGAAGGAAGGTCGCTTTCCCTGATTAGGTAATATTCCTTTTCAAATGAATTATCACTCAAAAGTAGCTCCTGCTTATCCCTTTCTATGTAAAAAGAAGATTTCAAATCGATGATTATACCATTATATCTGTAAATAGACTCTCCTTTGGTTAGTTCCGCCATCTTCAGAGCCCTCCTTTTGTCTGCCGCTGAACCAGAATCGTAGGCCCTGACAACAGGCATAATTGACGAGAACCCAATTTTCAAAATTACCAAACACATTAGAATCACTAAATAGTTATTTAGCTTAAGTCTCTTATAGAGAAAACCTAAACTTAAAGTGGCCAGCATAAGAACAGCTATTGAAGCATTCAAATTTTTCACAGAGTCAAGATTTGGAACAAAAAACACTCCTATTAAGGCTATAAGCGTTATCCCGTAAACCGATTGAGTGACAACTCTTATTGATCCTTCACGCTCACTTGATTCTCCCGGTGCTGCGGTTAGAAAAATTATTAAAAAGGGTAGTAAAGGATATATATACCTCGTCTGTGCTCCTATTGAAACCCAATAAATCAGAAAATTGAAGGCGAAAATCAATAAGCATAAATAAGCTAAAGGAGACTCCTTAAATTTTCTATATCTTTTTCCTTTAATCCATGGGATAAGAAATACAGTAGCAGGAAAGACAATAGCCAATGCAACAAATGGGAAGGACAAAAAGTGCTTTATAAATTCAATTAAACCACCATCTGTCGCCTTATCAGCAGATTCACTAAACAGCGTATTGGCCCACTCTTCTACAGGCGCATACTGCGAATACTTCCAAAAGAAGCCTCCAAGCAAGAAAAATAACAATATAATTCCTGTTACGTGCTTAATTCCTAATAGCACTTTAAATTCCTTTTTATGGATGAAATAAACGAGTAGGGAGATTGCGGTATATGGCAATGAGGTTATTCCTTTTGTCAGGAAACCCATAGCAGTTAAGCAATAGACAATAATGAATAAAGACCAGTACTGCTTTTTATCTCCAAAATGGATAATCGCGAAAATGGAGGAGGATGTTACAAATGCATAGAATAAGTCGATTTCTCCTAACAGAGAATAATAGAACAAGAACTCTACTCCTAAAGCATATCCTAGCGCTGAAAAGATCGCAATTCTAATTCCACCTCTATTTTTTACGAATAGATATATGATAATCGAAAGACCAAAATGACTAAGAATTGATACAACCCTTTGAGCAATTTCATGGTAGCCAAATACTTTATAACTAAGCACGATCAACCAATTAAAAACTGGTGGCTTTTTATAATAATAGTCACCCATAACGGTCGGTACCCAATAATTATCATTGAGAATCATCTCAAAGGCAATTAGTCCTCTCCTAGGCTCTTCTAATAAAAATGGTGAGATTCCAAGATTATAAAAATATCCAAAAACAGCCAGTGCTATTATTACAAAAATGAAGACTTTTTCTTGTTTTGAAATGGATTCACTTAATGCCATCAGACTAATTAAAATGACTGCTTTTACTTGCTTATTGGTTTTTGAGCATAAAGAATATCCTTATGTACAATGCTTGTACTATATCCCTTTTCTTTTAAGAATGCTTCTAATTGTGGAATTGTACCCTCTTCCTCTGGCGCCCAGTCATGTGTCTCTAAGATGATACAAGGTGTTTTACCAAAAACATCGTCAGAAGCATTATAAAGAATATTGTACTCTGCTCCTTCACAGTCGATCTTTAAGACATCAACATGACTCAAACTATTGACTTCATAGATTTCATCCAAGGTGGTCGTAGGTACATTAATGCTAGTCCTTGATTTTCTTCTTGTAATCATTGAAGCTCCCACACTTGCCGCTCCATCCTCTTCGTAATGAATTTCAAGGTCCTTCCCTTCATTGTTTAAAACAGCTTTCTCGATTAATGTAAAATCATCAATACCATTTAGACTCATGGTTTCACGATAAAGCTTCAGATTTGTAGGCAACGGTTCAACGGCTATCAGGTTGATGTTCTTTGATTTCATGAATGCTGCCAAACTGAAGTATCCAGCATTTGCTCCAAGGTCAAGTACAGTAGCTCCGTCTTTAATCTTGCTTAAACCTTTTTGGTATACATCTCTCAGGTAAATCTCATCAAAGGCCGTTTTTAGTTGATGAGGTACTTCTAGTTTAAAACCATTCTTAAAATTTACTTTTTGAATAAAGCCTTCTTCTTTGGCCTTCAGCCTATAATATCCATCCCAAAAATTCTTGGGCGATTTTACTCTTTTGAATGAATTAATATACCTCCGCATAAATTAAAATAAAGAAAGACAAAGCATTAAAGTCAAATGTACCTGATAAAGTACTCAATCATTTTGCAAATCTAATGTTTACTTCAGTCGTGAAAGCTATTTTTACTTTAATTTAATTATGGGCATTGATTCTCGACATACATTTCTAAACCATGTGGCTCAAACATCGCCCTTCCCACTTTTAATAGAGGTCGAAAAGGCTGAGGGATCCTACATCTATGATAAGTCAGGCAAGGCTTACTTGGATCTCATTTCTGGTATTGCGGTTACTAATATCGGTCATAGGCATCCTAAAGTAATTAGTGCCATCACAGCACAGCTTTCAAAATACATGCATGTGATGGCCTATGGTGAGTTCATACAAGAGCCTCAAAATGAATTAGCCTTAAAGCTGAATGAGATCTTACCCGAATCCCTAAATTCCACATATTTTGTTAACAGTGGAACAGAAGCCATAGAGGGAGCGATTAAACTGGCCAAACGAGTGACAGGTAGGACTGAATTGATTTCATGCAAAAAGTCCTACCATGGTAGTACGCATGGTGCTCTGAGCATTTCGGGTAATGAGACTAAGAAGTTCAGACATCGGCCTCTATTGCCAGGAGTGAAATTCATTGAACATAACAGTATTGAAGACCTTGATCAAATCTCAAAAAACACTGCTGCAGTGATTGTTGAGCTCATTCAAGGTGATGCAGGAGTGCGTATCGCAAGTCAGACTTATGTTTCTGCACTTAGACAAAAATGTAGTGAGGTTGGAGCACTGCTGATCGTGGATGAAGTTCAAACAGGGTTTGGTAGAACCGGAAAATGGTTCTCATTTGATCACTACAACATAGTACCTGATGTCATAGCCATTGCCAAAGCCTTTGGAGGAGGTATGCCTATTGGGGCATTTATTAGCGATAAAAAGTTAATGGAGCAATTGTCAGATAACCCCACCCTTGGTCATATCACCACTTTTGGTGGTCACCCAGTAAATTGCGCTGCAGCTTTAGCCAATATTTGTGTTATACAAGAAGAGGCATTAATCGATGGAGTCGAAAAAAAAGGTAAGCTTCTTGAAGATTCAATTAACCATTCCGCAATTAAAGATATCAGAAGAAAAGGCCTGATGCTTGCCGTAGAATTTGAATCAGCTGAAATAGTAGAGAAGATTGTAGACGAGTGTTTAAAACGGGGTATTATTACGTTTTACTTTCTCTCCTGCCCTGAAAGTTTCCGCTTGGCTCCCCCTATCAATATTTCAGAAATTGACCTAAGAAATGCCATTCAAATCTTGAATGAGAGCATTGAAAAAGTCATGAATTAAGACCTACGAAGAGAACCCAAATATATCCCAACAACTACAAATGAAACCAATGTCAATGCGATGAGCATCGGCTGGGCAATTTGAGACAATTGTTGCACTTTCATGACCATAGTAAAGGCAATTGCACCCACGGTTCCCGTAATAAGCATAGTAGCAATCTGAGCAGTATCACTTTTACGTTTTAAAGCTTTTGTAATTGGAAATAGAATTAGCCCAAAACTGGCTAAAAGAATAGGTGCATACTGCCAAAAGGAAATAACATGATCCCCTGAATCAACTAATAGCAGCAATGATGCTAGAATCAACAAAGACGAGTAGGCTATATTTATTTTGAATGGAGGCATAAAAAAACCGCTGTAAGATACAACGGCTTCCAATATTACCTAAGTGTTAACTTAATATTTCCTTGATATTAGTTCAAATCACCGAAGCCTCCATAGTCACTCTGCTTCAGTATTTTAACTTTTTCTGTACCCATGACAACATAATCGACTCTGAACTGCTGCATGTCTTCAATACTACCATTACAAATGAGTAATTGAGCAGCACAGCCTATGGTAATGCACTTCTCAACTTCATTTTCTCTGATCGCAATGTTGATAGGTTCAGCATCAGCACGAGCTAAAACTATACCCTGGTTTGCCGCTGGAGCCTTTTTGAAGGGATAAATATGATACTCTGGTCCAAGTCTATCAACTTGAAATTTCTTAAGATCTAGTTTTTTAATGGCATCATCTGCCAATAAGGTAACATAACCGTCTTTTACTCCTAAGGCAGCATTTTCAACGAATTCACCATTACCCAAATGTACTGTAGCACCTAACAGGAGCCTTCCTTCAGTAGGCTCTTGATAGTTAACTACTGGTGAATGATGACAGGAGTAAACTAAAAAAATGATTAATACACTTATCAGTTTAAGTGATGTTTTCATGTCTGTTATACATTAATAACTGAATGTACCCTAATTTGGGTAGTAGCTGATAGGTGTTGTAGGTGACATAGAAACCTTAATTTCTATGCCCTAAAGTTAAGAAATTCTCTCGATTACCAAATTGTGATTTGTATAAATACAGATGTCAGCAGCAATATTTAAGCTTTCTTCAACAATTTTTTGACTGTCAAGGTCTTTTCCATGCTTCACCAAAGCCTGAGCCGCTGCCTGCGCATACATACTACCCGAACCGATAGCCGCAATACCATTATCAGGCTCTAAAACATCTCCCGTTCCAGACAATATTAGAATGTCGTCCTTATCTGCTACAATCAACATTGACTCCAATTTTCTGAGGTAGCGATCCATTCTCCAATCTTTTGCTAATTCAATAGCCGCACGCTTCATATTTCCACCATACGAATTTAGCTTTTCGTCAAATCGTTCTAATAGCGTAAAGGCATCCGCTGTAGAGCCAGCAAAACCAGTTACTATTTTTCCATCTTGAAGCTTACGAATCTTCTTGACATTACTTTTTGCGACCGTATTGCCCATTGTTGCCTGTCCATCGGCACCAATAGCAATTGATCCATTATGCTTGACCGCAAGAACGGTCGTTGATTTTATCTTTGTCATATAAATAAGAAAGTCCCATATCTCTACGGGACTTTTCGATTATAGTTAAACTAAAATTCGTATTGGGTCTTCTAAGAACTCTTTGAAGGTTTTCAGGAATGCACTTCCTACTGCCCCATCAACAACCCTATGGTCGCAAGACATAGTTACTTTCATAACATTCCCAATTGCCAACTCACCGTCTTTAACAACAGCAGTCTGCTTGATACCCCCAACTGCGAGTATACAAGAGTCTGGTGGGTTTACAATTGCAGTGAATTCTTCGATACCGAACATCCCGAGATTTGAAATGGTAAAGGTATTACCCTCCCAATCTTTAGGTTGTAATTCCTTATTTTTCGCTTTGGCACCTAAGTCCTTAACCTCAGCAGAAATGTGAGACAACGTTTTATTGTCTGCAAAACGAACAACAGGTACCAAAAGACCTTCATCTACAGCTACGGCCACACCAATATGTATATGGTTATTGTATCGGATTGTATCGCCTAACCAGGAAGAATTGACCTTTGGATGTTTTCTTAAAGCAGCCGCAACAGCTTTGATCACCATGTCATTAAAAGAAATTTTAACGGGTGATACTTCATTCATACTTTTTCGAGCTTCAATCGCCTTATCCATGTTTATTTCCATGGTTAAGTAGAAATGAGGTGCAGTGAACTTACTTTCTGCTAATCGCTTCGCAATAGTTTTGCGCATTTGCGAAACTTTGATTTCTTCAAAGCTTTCCTCTGCTACTACTTGAGGTAAAGATATAGCCGGTGCATCAGACCCAGACACTGCAGCTGGTGTTGCTGCAGGTTGTGCAGAAGGCACAAAGTTTTCAATATCTCTTTTGACGATTCTTCCACCTTCTCCAGTACCACTGACTTGTGCAATGTCTATGCCTTTATCAGAAGCTAACTTTTTGGCTAATGGTGATGCTTTTATTCTTCCATTTATATCTGCTGTTGACGGAGCTGGTGCAGGAGCAACCGCAGGAGTAGCAGCTGGAGCTGCTGCCGGAACAGGTTCGGGTGCAGAAGTACTTCCCTCTTCCTCATTTGTTTGCGTTCCTCCTTGCGCCTCTGCATCGATCAAGACTTGATAATTCGCACCTTCCTCTCCAACAATGGCCAAGATACCATCAACTTTTACTGCTTGTCCCTCTTCAGCGCCTAAATAAAGAACAGTTCCATCGTTATAGGACTCATATTCCATTGTTGCTTTATCTGTTTCAACCTCGGCCATTAACTCTCCAGATTCCACAGAATCACCAACTTTTTTGTACCATGCAGCGATCACACCTTCTTCCATGGTATCGCTCATTTTAGGCATGCGTACGATTTCAGCGTTTATCCCAGATGTATCTACCGATACAGCCACAGGAGCTGACTCGCTGGCTGCCTCTGTAGCAGGTGTAGCTTCTGCAGTAGTAGCTCCAGCGCCATCAAGAAGCCCTTGATAATCTTCGCCTGCCTCGCCCACAATGGCCAGAACACCGTCAACTGCCACAGCCTCGCCTTCAGCTGCTCCCAGGTACAATACTGTACCGTCATTATATGATTCATAGTCCATTGTAGCTTTATCTGTTTCAATTTCAGCCATCAACTCTCCGGACTCAACTTGATCTCCAACCTTTTTATGCCATACAGCGATCACACCTTCTTCCATGGTGTCGCTCATCTTGGGCATTTTTACAATTTCAGCCATGCTTTTCTAAAATTATTCGACCAAAAATAACTTGTTAAAAAGGATATTCAAACTAATGTAAAGTCAATTAACTTGTTTAAACAATCAACTTATTTTCAAGTCTTTGAATTGCAGCAAATTGTTGGAAAATATAGATATTTGGGATGGTTTAGTTTTTTATCGAACTTCACCATCCACTGATTACAACATAGATGATTACTAACTACTCAATTGCAAGTACCCCAGAAGTAATCAAGGAAAAATTTCACCTTGACGCACTTGATGACTTCTCTGCCAATTACAACGTTCAGCCGACACAAAAATCACCAGCGATTGCCAGTAATAACCCTGACCAAATGGTCAATTTCAACTGGGGTATTATAGGTGACTTCACCAGAAATAAATCTGTCAGCAATAAACTTCTATATGCGCCATTAGAAGACATTCTAAACAAAGCATCGCTGCGTTCTAGTTTAAACAACAAACGTTGTGTAATCCTAGCTGATGGATTCTACTCATGGAAATCAATCTCCAAAAAAGGTTTAACGCCTTACAGATCAGCACTACCCGATAACCAACCCTTTGCTATGGCGGGCTTATGGACAGAGTACACAACTGAAGATGATCAAGTATTTCCGACATTTAAAATCATCACAACTGAAACGACTGGAATGCTTTCTGGCATTGCAGATCGGGTACCCGTGGTACTCAACGAGGACTTATTAATTGAATGGCTAAATCCAGCTACCCAAGACGACAGTCTCCTGGATTTTTTAGGCAATTCAGAAGTTATGAAATTTAATTCATACCCTGTAACACCAAGGTTGAAGGATCCAAATTTTAATTCTGAAGTATTATGGAAAGAAGTGCCATCTGCTGATCAATTCGGCAATCTGACCCTCTTTAATTAATCCACAAGAGAGTTAACCTTAATATTCTCTAAGTTAATTTCCGATACAAGTTCTAGCTTACCTTTCTCAAAGGCATAGTCTAACTCATGGGCTGGATAATCTTCATTGATTGTATAATTCTTGTAATCTTGAAAACGAATTCCCCCTACAGATTGGATATTTGTTGCTTCTCTAAACCTCACTCCACCACCATTGATATTAAAGCTATATGCAAAATAATCCACCGTATAGTCATTCTTGTGGATCCAGTAGATATAAGCACTTTCAAAGTTATCACCACCTCCAGCACCAAATGTAACTTCTACTTTATAGTAGGGCTTACCTTTGATATTTACTGAACGCATCATTTGTCTGTTAATGACCGGATCATCTAAATGGAAAGGAAGAAGCGCAAAATAGATGACTGAATTGGTTGCATTTTGATAGGTGCGTCTATTTTCCATGCTCAGTCGCACTTCTTTTTCATCTACAGTTCTTCTGAAAGAATCCTTTTGATATACATCTTTCACCCAACCATCGTTCGATTTAAAGCTACTCTCATATATGAATTGCCCGTCTTTGATCTTGGCTTTGAAATGTCTATTTCTAAAATCAAATTCAACCATCATATTATCATAAAGCTCACCTCCGTGCTTGGCTATAGCCTTACTAATTACCTGATCAGCTGTCAGTTTCTCCTCTGTCTCATTACAAGACATAAGACTTGCCATAATCACAAGAAGAAATGTCAAGCTTAAGGCGTTTCTTTCCGTTCCTCTCAAACTCATCACTTTGTCAAATACGAAAGCTATTCAATTGGGTTATAATATGGATTCAAATAATGCAGCAATATGTTCAATTCCTTTTCAGAAATGCCACCATTTAAATTAAAAATGCACCTTCAATTGAATAGAATGTGATCAAATAGGAAGGTTAGCAGCCTAATTGATCGGAAAACTCAGTTTTTACCCTTTAATTTAACCGCTATTTAAATCGATTGCATGAAAAACGCTGAAATCATCGGGCTTGGCCATTACGTCCCAGAAAATGTTGTCACCAATGCAGATCTGGAGCAGATCATGGATACATCAAATGAATGGATCATTGAAAGAACTGGAATCGAAGAGAGAAGATGGTTTGAACCTGGAAAGGACACTGTCTCGAACATGGCAAAAAAAGCCACGGAAATGGCAGCTAAAGATGCAGAAATCGAAATCAGTGAAATAGAATTCATTGTTTTTGCTACAATTACTCCGGATTACTTCTTTCCTGGATCCGGTGTTTTGCTTCAAAGAGAGCTGGGGTTACAAGGGATTGGTGCTTTAGACATTAGAAATGCCTGCTCAGGTTTTATTTACGCGCTCTCAGTAGCTGAACAATATATAAAGTCAGGTATGTATAAGACTATTTTGGTAGTCGGTGCCGAAATTCAATCTTCAGCATTAGACAAGTCTACTGAGGGCAGGTCGAGTTCAGTGATCTTTGCCGATGGCGCAGGTGCTGCAATAGTTAGAGCTAATGATCAGAAGAAAGGAGTCCTTTCAACACATTTGCATGCGGATGGTGATTATGCAGAAGAGTTGTACGTAAAAGACCCTGGATCGAGTAGAGAGGTCAGGCTATCAAAAGATATGCTTGATGGCAAGACATTCAATCTCACTATGAATGGCAATTCAGTTTTCAAACATGCGGTAAGTAGATTCGCTGAGGTGATCAATGAGTCACTACAAAAAAACGAAAAATCCGTAGAGGATATTGACCTTCTTGTACCCCACCAAGCGAATCTTCGAATCAGCAATTTTGTCCAAAAACAGTTTAGACTACCTGACGAAAAAGTCTATAACAATATCATGCATTATGGCAATACAACAGCTGCTTCAATTCCAATTGCATTAAGCGAAGCAAACCAAAAAGGTTTACTCAAAAAAGGAATGACCGTTTGTCTAGCGGCATTTGGAAGTGGTTTTACTTGGGCTTCTGCTTTAATTGAGTGGTAAATCTTTTGAACTAAGCTCCATTTTAAACGTTTTGAAATTGGACTTGGCTTAATATTTGATTAATGGCCAGCAGCTACCAGCAATTGACTTATGCCGATAAAACGCTTCCTAAGCTATACTCTACTTTTACTAACCTTTACCCCCTTATCTCTATCTTCTCAAAGCGAGGATTATTCATTGATCTTCCCTCTATCAGAGACTAACCTAATAGCCGAAGGTCAACTGAAAGATGGTCAGCGCGCTGGCCTTTGGACTGCTTTTACCGCTGATAGCAGCTATTTCCAGAGAGGTAAATATGTAAACAATCTTAAGGAAGGTGCTTGGTATGTTTATATCAATAAAGTACAAAGGGCACTAATGTTCTATTCGAAGGACACCTTAAATGGATCCTATACTCTCCTCTTCAGCAATGGTACCAAGGCAGTTGAAGCAGAATTCAAAAAAGGAAAGTTAAACGGGCAATGGAGTAATTTTCGCAAAAATGGAAGCCGCCTCGATCAGGGTAATTTTATAGATGGACTGAAAACCGGTACTTGGAAAACCTACCATTCAAACGGTAAAAGAGCAGTAACAGCAGAGTACAAAAATGGTAAACTAAGCGGGGCTTTTACTCAATTTGATGAATACGGATCCAAGCTTCTTGAGACAGCTTATAAAGATGGCAAACTAGATGGCGATTGGGTGAAATATGATTTTGATAACAACCCTATCGAAGTCGGACAAATGAAGGCGGGTAACAGAGATGGGAAATGGGAATATTACTATATACCAGGAAAGTACTCGGCAATTGAATTTTATGATAACGGGTTAAAAACAGGAAGCTGGAAAGCTTACCACTTCAATGGTAATTTGGCTTCTGAAATCTACTATGAGAATGATAAACCGATTGGAACTTCTTATGATTACTACGAAAATGAGAAGGTCGCCTCAGTCACGAGGTATCGATTAGGTTTAGTTGACAGTCTCTATAATGAATTCTATTTAAATGAAGCAACTTCCATTGAGGGGTTTTATGATTTAGGCTTTAAAACAGGTTTATGGAAATATTTCCACGAAAATGGAATGATTTCAAATTTCGGTTTGTACGCATCGAATTATAAGTCAGGCAACTGGAAATACTTTGATGAGAGCGGAAGGCTTATTGGAGAAGGCTATTATAAAAACGACAAAGAAGATGGGCAATGGTATTTCTACTACGGAAATGGCCAGTTAGAGTCAATTGGCGTATACAAAAACGGCTTAAAAACTGGCTTGTGGGGATATTTCCATGAAGATGGTAGTCAAATGAAAGAAGAGACATGGTCTAGTGGGAAACTTTTGAGTATTAGCCCTTATACAGATGAAGACGGTGAAATACTCAACAATGGATCGCTTGAAAATGGCAACGGTTTTTTGATCAATTACAGAGCAAACGGCAGAAAATTCTCTGAAGGGAATTATAAAAATGGCTACCCAGATGGTCCGTGGACTTTTTATGACGAGAAAGGTCGTAAGCTTACAGAGGGCCGATTTAAAGATGGGTTTAAAGAAGGCCGATGGGATGTATTCTCTAAGTCGGGCCGGGTCATCGAGTCTGAAAGGTATATAAAAGGTGAACTTCAAAATTCATCATCAAATTAGTTTTAAAGCCAAACATTGCCTGTATTCATCGTGTTAGTCCTAAAAAAATCATGCTTGGACTATTCAAGAAAAAATCTGAAAAAGAGAAACTTCAAATTCAGTACAAAAAGCTGATAGAAGAAGCCTATAAACTATCTCATACAGACAGAACTGCGAGTGACCTTAAAACTGCTGAAGCGGACGCAATCCTGAAAAAAATTGAATCACTTCCCTGACTGAATTTGGTCTAGTAAACCGAGTACTTTCTCTCGAACAAGGTCATATTCATTCCATGGTAAAAAATGATTTTGTCCTTCAAGAAATACAATATCTACAGAAGCATTTACCAGAGCACTATCCGCAAAAGCAGCATTTCCTGGGTGGACGAGGTTATCCTCCCCTCCTTGGATTACAATTGTTGGAATCTCGATCCCCTTCCACAATGGAAGCATCTCATCTAATTCTTCTTCAAGATATATCAGCTCTTCATTTGAAATCAAAAAATCCATAGGTACCAAAGTGCTAATTATAGGCCACCTCATAGGTACTCTGAACCAATCTTCATGGGGTTCAAGCTCTGGCGCTAAAGCGGGAGCAAGCATCACAATTCCATCAATTAAATCAGGATAATCCATGGCCATTCTAGCTACTATTGGTCCTCCGAGTGAATGGCCGACCAATATTCTAGGCGCAGGAATCTGCTCTAGCATTGGTTTGAGAAGCTTAGCTTGCTCTTCCAACGAAGGAACTGCTACCGAATAAGTTGATTTACCCCATCCAGGCCTATCAGGTGCAGCAAGATTGACTTTATTGTAATAAACACTGTCTCGGAAATAACCCATAAAAGCAGACCATGAACCTGGTGTACCATGTATGAAAACTACAGAAGCGTCATTTTCAAGGTCCAAATACCTGTAGTGCATTTCAAAATTATCCTCGGTATAAAACACACTTTCAGGAACATATGGATAACCAGCATAGAACTCCTCAACTTCTTTGGCAGTAGTTGAAAATGATACGCATCCACTAATCGTTTGAGAAAGAATAAAATACAAAACGACCATTGAGAGACAGCCAATACCAGCTCGCTTTTTCTTTTTTGAGGAGACCATGATTGAATCTAAACAAAAAAACCACTCCGGTAAAGGAGTGGTTCTTTAATTAAGTCATCTAGTGACTATCTTAAAAACAACATTTCTCTGTATTTCAATAGTGGCCAATCTTCATCGTCCAGAATTACTTCAAGTCTGTCAACTGCATCGCGAATGGAATCGAAGTATTTAGCTTTGATATTGTCACAATAGGCAACGGCTCTCTCAGCTGTATCTTCAATCTTATTTACTTTACCTCGCTCAGCATTCATTTCATTAACTGCTTTTTGGATCGTCTGAATATGTTTATTCACTTTATCCAAAGCCTCAGTTACATGACTATGGTCTATACCAAACTCTTTCAGGCCTTGCGCATTTTCAATCAGTTTGGTCTGGTACTTCACAGCTGCAGGTACAACTTGAGTCATTGCTAACTCACTGATCAATCTCGCTTCTATTTGAAGCTTCATGATGTAGTTTTCATGTTGGATCTCATTTCTTGCCTCCAACTCAATCGCTGACATTACGCCAAACTCTTCAAAAATTGCTTTAGCATCATCTGCCACGTAAGCCTCAAGGGCTCTTGCTGCATCTTTCACATTTGGAAGACCTCTCTTCTCTGCTTCGTCTGCCCACTCTTGAGAGTATCCATCTCCTTCAAATCTTACATTTTTAGATTCTTTGATGTATTCTCTCAATACATTGACTATGGCGATTTTCTTATCCTCACCTTTGTCAACTCTTACAGTGATTGTAGCGTGGAAATCTTTCAGCTGCTTAGCCATGATCAAATTCAACACAGTCATTGGTTCAGCAACGTTCTGGTCAGAACCAACAGCTCTGAATTCAAATTTATTGCCAGTAAATGCGAATGGCGAAGTTCTGTTTCTATCGGTGTTATCAAGAATGATATGAGGAATCTTGTCGATACCTAGCTTCATATACATGTTGTCACCTTTGTCAACTTTAATGTTACCGTTGTTCTCCAATTCATCAAGAACAGCAGTTAGTTCAGAACCTAAGAATACAGACATAATTGCTGGAGGTGCTTCGTTAGCGCCCAATCTGTGATCGTTACCAGCTGAAGCAATACTGGCTCTTAACAAACCTGCATTGTCGTGAATTGCCTTGATCGTATTCACCAAGAAGGTCAAGAATTGCAAATTCTCTCTTGCACTTGTACTAGGCTGAAATACATTTACGCCTGTCGAAGTAATTAAAGACCAGTTGTTGTGCTTTCCTGAACCATTCAAACCAGCAAATGGCTTCTCATGGAACAACACTTTCAATGAGTGTCTCTCAGCAACTCTATCCATGACATCCATCATCAATGAATTATGGTCTGTTGCTACGTTGATGTCTTCGAAGATTGGAGCAACCTCAAACTGAGAAGGTGCTACTTCATTGTGACGAGTCATCACAGGGATACCTAACTTCAAACACTCAATTTCGAAGTCTTTCATGTAGTTATATACTCTACTCGGAATAGAACCAAAGTAGTGATCATCTAATTGCTGACCTCTTGCTGGATGGTGACCAAATACGGTTCTACCTGCCATAACAAGGTCAGGACGTGCATTAAACAATGCTCTATCAATTACAAAATACTCTTGCTCACAACCCAAAGAAGCGCTTACTCTGTTCACGTTTCTATCGAACAATTGACAAACCTTTGTAGCCGTTTTGTCTACTGCCTCAACAGCTTTCAACAAAGGTGCCTTATAATCAAGTGCTTCACCTGTATATGATACGAATACAGTTGGAATACAAAGTGTTCTACCCCAAATGAAGATTGGAGAAGAAGGATCCCATGCTGTATAACCTCTAGCTTCAAAAGTAGAGCGAATACCTCCATTCGGAAATGAAGATGCATCAGGCTCTTGTTGAATCAGTGCAGACCCTTTAAAAACTTCGAGCCCTTTGTGTGGATCGAAGAAAGAGTCGTGCTTTTCTGCAGTTGACCCTGTTAACGGCTGAAACCAGTGAGTATAATGTGTAGTACCTTTTCCGATAGCCCATGTTTTGACTGCTGCTGCAACTTCATTTGCTGCTTCTAGGTCTATCTTTTTTCCTTTCTTGATGGCAGATTCTACCTTTTTGAAAGTATCTGGGGCCAATGTGGCCTTCATTTTGTCCATTGTGAAAACATCATCCGCAAAGAAATCGGAGATCTTATCAGCAGGAGCAAATACGCGGTCTGTCGTACGGTTTTGTACGATGTTTAGTGCTCTTTGACGTTGGTTCGACATGTTTTTTAAGAAAATTGTTTAAAAGACATGTCAAAAGTAGAACAATTACGTAATTCTTCCTATTTGAGGGTCGTATTTTTATTGATTTCGATTGCAATTACGTTTTTACACTAAATACAAGGGGAATTTACAACCATAAACACCTTATTCATCTCAATCTAGATCATTTTTGAAATTAAAGGTGCCTTTTACCTATCTTTGCACGCTCAATTGGCGACATGAAGAAGGTAGCTTTCTATACGTTAGGGTGTAAATTGAATTTCTCAGAGACTTCAACGATTTCGAGACAGTTTGAAGAGAAAGGATATAGTAAGGTGGAATTTTCGGACACGCCAGATATTTTCTTGATCAATACCTGCAGTGTTACGGACAATGCGGACAAGAAATGCCGAAAGATCGTTAGAGAAGCCCAAGCCATTAACCCTAATGCCTATGTTGCCATCATAGGGTGTTATGCACAATTAAAACCAAAAGAGATCTCCGAAATCCCTGGTGTAGATACAGTGCTAGGAGCCGCTGAAAAATTCAGACTGCTAGAACTCATTGATGACTTTAAAAAACCGGAGCAAACTCAAGTTCTGGCTTCAGAAGTAAAAGAAGCGAAGACCTTTGTCAACGCTTACTCTATTAATGATCGAACTCGTACTTTCCTAAAAGTTCAAGATGGTTGCAACTATCACTGTGCCTTCTGCACCATTCCGCTGGCAAGAGGAAAGAGCAGAAGTGATAGTATAGACAATATTCTAAAGTCTGCCCATGAAATTGCAGCAACCGACCAAAAGGAAATCGTGCTTACTGGTGTAAATATTGGTGACTTTGGAATTCAAGACGGAAAGCGGAAAGAAAGGTTCGTGGACCTTGTAAAGGCATTAGATAGCGTAGAAGGTATTGACCGCTTTAGAATTTCATCATGCGAACCGAATCTCCTCACCAATGAGATTATAGAATTTGCTAGTCAATCGAAGCGTTTTGTACCACATTTCCATGTGCCTTTGCAGTCGGGTAACAATAAGACACTTCGCGCCATGCGCAGAAGATACTTGCGCGAACTTTATGAAGATAGAGTTAATAAGATCAAGCAATTAATGCCAGAGGCGTGCATTGGAGTAGATGTAATTGTTGGCTTTCCAGGTGAGACAGAAGAAGACTTTTTAGATACATATAACTTCTTAAATGAGTTGCCTATCTCCTATTTGCATGTTTTTACCTATTCGGAAAGAGCAAATACAACAGCTGCTGAAATGAAAGATGTTGTACCCAAAAAAGAGCGAACACGAAGATCAAAAATGCTTCGAATTCTTTCTGAGAAAAAGAAAAGAGCCTTTTATGAGTCTCAGCTTGGTACAACTCACCAGGTACTTTTCGAAGACGATGTCGAAAATGGCATGATGCATGGTTTCACTGAAAACTACGTACGAGTGACCGCTAAGTATGATCCTTTATTGATCAACGAATTAAAAATGGTTCAGCTGAAATCAATAAACGAAAACGGCACTGTTGAGGTAGATGAACCAGAGTTGGTTTACGAAACTCACTAGATTTTCCTTCTTCATCATAGAGACATTGCATATCTTATGGGTCAACCAAAATATGTATGCAAAAAGTGATCATTATGATGTTGATGTGCTTCTTATCCACATCAGCATTCTCTCAGACCAATACTTTTGAATCTTTTGTTAAACGAATAGAAGAAGACAATTCGCTAAACCCAACATTAATAAAGGACTTCGTGAAAATTTCTGAAGTCGAAGAACTAAAGGACCTAAGCAGCCTTGAGTTGGTCGATTTTGTAGGGTCAGAAAAGTATTTCGGTTTTATGTTTTCTTACAAAAATGAAGCTGATTGCCAACAAGGTTACTTTGTAACACTTGATAGAGGCGGACAAATGATAGATTTCGCAGAGACTTTATCAAGCTGCGAAATTGACTTGGAAGCAACACAATACCTTAATAAAGAGGGTTCATTGCGAGAATCAATCATTGAAATAATGATTGAAGAAGAAGTTGTTATCGATTTATCTGATACCTCAAACACATTGGACAATGCGGATACTGATCTGTTTGTTTACTTCCAGTATTTTGAAGTACAAAGTGACGGTTTTTTACTTGAGCTTACTTCTCCTAAAAAATACATAGATGAAAGAGAGTATTCCTTTGCTTCCATGGAGCTAATGGATGAAGAATCCTTATCGGTTTATAATCGAAGAGAATTGCAAGACATCAAAAATGAAATTCTAGCTTCTTACGGTCACCTATTTGAATCTAAAAAAACTCAAGAATATTTTGAAGGCCTTGAGTGGTATACACCAGTTGGAGATGCAACTGAAAAGCTAACTGATGTAGAAACTCGAAACGTTGCTTTAATCAATGCCCTTATTTTAAAGTAAAACATTTAACCTGCCCTCCGACCATTAATCCGATAAGGTGAACAGCAGAGGCTTTTTTCATGTATAAATTGATATGCATGGACCTAATGGAGTCATTTTTGATAGTATAAATCGCTGGAGCTCAAACAGGAACCTCCTGATCAGAGATCGTGGTGCATTTAATATTCAAGAAAGAAACATCGGGTTTAGAAAGGAAGCCATCATTGCACGCTATAAAAAGGCAACCCCTGCTTACCTAAAAAAACTCAGGGCTCAAATTAAAAACGACCAAGCAAATCGAAGACGAAAAATCACTTTAAACTTGTCGCTTTGCCTTATCATTTTTAGCGCACTCATCTATATGGCATACGCAGTGGGTATTTAAAAAGGGAGTTTTAAAACTCCCTGTATTTAGCGTCTAAGTAAGCATTTGCCTCTTCTTCTTTGAACCTTGCTCTCTCTTTATCCCAGTGTAATTTCTTATTCGGAAACCTACCTGCAATGGTTCCTAGAAGAATTGTTTCCGTAAGTCTTGAAGCGTAAGAGAATGGCGCACTTACCTCATCCTTACCCAAACAGGCGTCCACAAATTGATGATAATGCTTATTACTTTCTGCACCATAGTCTTTAGTGGGCTCCCCTACATACTTAAATTTACCTAAGTCCAAATCTTTGTATTCTCCCTTAACAATATGCCTTGGCAACTGCATAAAATGAGGCAGTAGTAGTTTACCTTTAGTTCCAACGAACATCGCACCTTGATCTGGTAGTTCGTCACCATTCGGAAGAGAAAGGTCTTTATGATCTTCAGGCGCCCCTTCTCCATCATACCAAATCCATTTAAATTTTCTAGTAGTGAATTTGGTACCGGGAAAACTATACGTCACAACATTTTTCTCGGGAAAGCCAAAGCCGTTCGGTTCTCTACATTCTGTTTTGATCGTCTTCGGTACATCCAATTCCAAGGCATTATAAGGAGTATCAAAAATATGAACTCCCATGTCTCCTAGTGTACCACATCCATAATCTGTGATCTTTCTCCAATTACCTGGATGATACATTCCTTCTTTATAATCTCTTTCTTTTGAAGTTCCCAACCACAAATTCCAATTTAAACTTTCTGGAACAGGGTCGCTTCCGCTAGGAACAGCTCCGTCATAACCCCAATTCTTCGGTGACCAAGCTCTTACTCTTTTTACCTTTCCGATGATACCAGAACGAATTAGCTCAGTTCCTAAGACATAATCATAGAAGGAGTGCACTTGAATACCCATTTGTGTAATAAGCCCTTTTTCTTGAGCCATTTTATCCATGGCTCGCGCTTCAGTGATGTGGTGAGTTAATGGCTTTTGGCAATAAACTGGTTTGTCCATCTCCATAGCCATCATGGATGCAGGAGCATGTGTATGGTCAGGCGTTGAAACAATAACAGCATCTACAGAATCTTTCAACTCTCTGAGCATTTCACGGTAATCAATGAAAGCTTTGGCATCAGGGTGCATCTTTTGTGCCACCTCTAGTCGATTTGCATCTACATCACATAACCCCACGACTTCAACCGCAGGATGAGAGGTAATGGCTTTTAGATCTTCCATCCCCATTCCGCCTACTCCGATATGGGCAGTTCTCAGTTTGTCATTCTTGGCTAATTTCCAAAGGGACTTTGGCAGCACAGAAGCCGAGGCTAAAATGGCCGTACTTTTTAAAAACTCTCTTTTATTCATCACTGACGATTATCAAATAGAACGATCTGCATTACAATTTTCTGATCTTAATATTCTTGAACCAGAGTGGACTATCATGATCTTGCAAACCAATATAGCCTTTCTTGAATGATCCATATAATGGCGAATCCTTCCATTTACCCTCTGCTTTGCGTTTTTGCCAATCTTCTGACCACGGTACAAAAGACAATAGCTTTTTCCCATTTAACCAGTGCTCTACTTTTTCTGGTGTAAATACGATTTTGGATGTATTCCACTCACCTGCGGGTTTAACAACTTTCTGTTCTAGGTCAGGCGTATACATAGCATAATCCGCCCCTGTCTTCTGCCATTCTTCAAGCTTAGCATTGTTTATCTCTTCCCATTGAAGGTCATCTAAAAGCTGATATTCTGGAGCCATATATGGCATTCCAACCCCTTGGTTCTCTTGAATATGATACATCACACCACTATTTCCACCGGCAGGTAGTTTCCACTCGAGGTACAACTCAAAATTATCGAACTGCTCAGCGGCATAAATAATGTCATTCCCACCTTGCCAATCTTCCTCAAGTCTCTTTTCAGTGTCAAAGGTCAAGGCACCATCGACAATGGTCCATTGAGGCGGAAGTCTATCCCCTTGAAATGCTCTCCAACCTTCAGTGGACGTTCCATCGAAAAGATGAATCCAATCAGACTGGGCTGAGTCCTCTGTAGTCTTATTCTCTTTGGTTTTACTTCCGCAAGAGAACAAACCCATAACAAGGACAAGTGCTAATAACTTCTTCATTCTTTATTCAATTCTGTTAGTCTAATATTTCTCCATCTCACTTTGATCCCTCCACCATCGTGAATCTGCAATGCAATAGCACCTTTACCTGCGCCAATTTTATCGTCAGAAAGTCTTATCATCTCTGTTCCGTTTAACCACGAAACAACCTCTGACCCTTCTACTCTTATCTTCATGGTATTCCACTCTCCCATTTTGAGGGCTTTGTCTTTTTCAGGATCCGGTTGAATCAACCAACCTCTTCCGTATGACTCATAAATACCTCCAGTATTGCTCCCAGGAGGAGCAACCTCTACTTGCCAACCACTTACTTTCGTTCCATCTACGGTCGAGCGTATAAAGACACCACTATTTCCATTGGCTTCTTGCTTAAAGTCTAAAGTCAACTCAAAATCATCATAAAAAGCTTCTGTTGATAAATATCCATACTCCTTGAATTCTCCACTTTCGCAGATCAATTCGCCATCTTCGACATACCACAATTCTCTTCCATGGTTTACCCATCCATCAAGATTTTCACCATTGAATAGCTCAATAGTTTTGGATTGCGGTGAACATGAAAAAACAGCAAGAAATAGTCCTAGGCACAGAAAAGCCTTGAACTTACTCTGAGTTGATAACATAGTTGTTTGTTTAAAGTGTATTGCAATTAATATACATATTTAGTTCACCAGATTACACAGTTTTTCGCTAAGTGGAACATAGCTGTATACGAACAGTATCTTATGAGATTATCTTTGACAATACACTTCAAAAATTAGATCCAATTAGCTACTTTAGTTTCCTGATTTCTCCCGAAAATCACCCCCAATCGAGCTAAGTATTTATGTATCTGATCTTTGACACCGAGACCACCGGTTTACCGGCTAATTATGACGCACCTTTAACCGATTTTGAGAACTGGCCTCGACTGGTTCAGCTGGCTTGGCAGCTTCATGATGAAAAGGGAAACCTACTTTCTGCAAAGAACTTCATTGTGAAGCCTGATGGATTTACCATCCCTTATAACTCTGTCCAAATTCATGGAATTACTACAGAAAGAGCTACCGAAGAAGGTATTGACCTTAAAGAAGCGCTTGCCATTTTCGAAGAAGACATTCAAAAAGCACAGCATGGTATTGGCCACAATATAGAGTTCGATTATAACATTGTCGGTTGTGAGTATCTGCGAATGGAAATGGACAATGCACTTGAGCCATTACCACAACTCGATACCAAGCTAGAAGCAACAAATTTCTGTGCAATCCCAGGAGGAAGAGGTGGACAATTCAAATGGCCAACACTTACCGAACTTCATGTTAAACTTTTTGGTGAAGCCTTCGCTGAAGCACACGATGCTGCTTATGATGTTGATGCAACCGCAAAATGTTTCTTTGGGCTTCTCAAAGAGTCAGTAATCCCCCCTGCTGAGGGCATCAGCATTGCTGACATTACCTATGAAGCGCCAGTTCTTGCTGAAGCAAACTTTGCTAAAAAAGATACCAAGGCATCGGCAGATAGTGGTAAGATCAATAAAGCTGCATTACAAGACCTCGCGGATGTTCCTTATTCACATTTACATGTGCATTCTCAGTTTTCGATTCTACAAGCCGTTTCTGAAGTGGGCGGATTAGTCAATGCTGCCAAGGAAATGGGTATGCCAGCTATTGCACTCACTGACCATGGCAATATGATGGCGGCTTTTCAGTTTGTGAGAGCAGCACTAGGAGCTGGGATCAAACCAATTGTGGGTTGTGAGTTCAATATCTGTCAAGACAGAAGCAACAAGAAGGTCCAGGATAACGGCTTCCAAACCGTCATTCTGGCGAAAAACAGAAATGGTTATCACAACTTAGTAAAGCTTTCTTCTATCGCCTACACCGATGGCTTCTATTATGTACCAAGAATCGATCGTGACGATCTTTTGAAATACAAAGAAGACCTCATCATTACCACAGGTGGCTTATGGGGTGAGGTTCCTTACAAGATCTTGAATGTAGGTGAAACACAGGCTGAAGAGGCTTTCGTTTGGTGGAAGGAAAACTTTGGAGATGACTTTTATGCTGAACTGAATAGACACCAAATTCCTGAAGAGAATCACGTAAATGAATTATTGGTACAGTTGGCAAGAAAGCATGATGTGAAACTAATTGCCGCCAACAACACCTACTACACTAGGAAAGAACAAGCATCCGCGCACGATATTCTGCTTTGCGTGAAAGACGCAGAATCAGTAAACAAACCGAAAAAATACATCGGTAAAAGAGGAAGAGAATTTAGGTATGGCTTCCCAAATGACGAATTCTACATCAAGTCGGCAGATGAGATGAAGAAGCTCTTCTCGGATATACCTGAAGCCATTATCAACACGAACGAGGTGATTGATAAGATAGAAGAGTATGAATTAGCTCGTGATGTACTTCTTCCTAAATATGATATTCCAGAGGAGTTTGTTCATGCAGAAGATGATCAGGATGGTGGTAAACGAGGAGAAAATGCCTATCTAAAGCATTTGACTTATGAAGGGGCTAAAAAACGTTATGGAGAAATCACTCCTGAAATCTCTGAAAGACTAGACTTTGAATTAGCAACCATTGAAAGAACGGGTTATCCTGGGTATTTCCTCATCGTTCAGGATTTCACCAATAAAGCCACAGAAATGGGTGTTTCAGTTGGTCCTGGAAGGGGTTCAGCTGCAGGTAGTGCTGTTGCCTACTGTATAGGAATCACTAATGTCGACCCTATCAAGTACGACCTACTATTTGAGCGTTTCCTGAATCCTGACAGGGTATCACTTCCCGATATCGATATTGACTTCGATGATGAAGGACGTCAAAAAGTCATCGATTATGTAATTGATAAATACGGTAAGAATCAGGTAGCACAAATCATCACCTATGGTACTATGGCAGCTAAGTCTTCCATACGTGATACAGCACGAGTGCTTGAATTACCCCTACCCGATGCCGACCGCGTAGCCAAGCTTGTGCCGGATATTAAGCTGGCAAAGCTCTTCAGCCTTTCTGACAAAGAATTAAAAGATAAGCTGAGGTCCGAACAGATTGTTTTGGCCAATGAATTGAAGAAAGTTGCTGAGGGCAACAACCTCGAAGCCAAAACTGTCAATCAGGCAAGAGTACTAGAAGGATCGGTAAGAAACACGGGTATTCACGCATGTGGGGTGATCATCACACCAGACGACATCACTAAGTTTGCCCCAGTAGCACTGGCCAAAGACTCAGACATGTGGTGTACACAGTTCGACAACTCAGTCGTAGAAGATGCCGGACTCCTTAAGATGGACTTCTTAGGTCTTAAGACACTTACCCTTATCAAAGATGCCGTCAAAAATGTAAAGGAAAGACATGATGTTGATTTAGTTCCAGATGATTTCCCATTAGATGATGTAAAAACATATGAGCTCTTCCAGCGAGGCGAAACCGTAGGAATCTTCCAATATGAATCTGCAGGTATGCAGAAGTACATGAAGGAATTGAAGCCAACGGAGTTTGCTGACCTTATTGCGATGAACGCCCTTTACAGACCTGGGCCATTGGAATATATTCCTTCATTTATCCGCAGAAAGCATGGCGATGAGCCTATTACCTATGACTTACCTGCCATGGAAGAATACTTGGCAGAAACCTACGGAATCACGGTTTACCAAGAGCAGGTGATGTTACTCTCACAAAGCTTGGCTGACTTCACCAAAGGTGAGGCCGATGTGTTGCGTAAGGCAATGGGTAAGAAAAAGCGCGATGTGCTAGATAAGGTGAAGCCTAAATTCATCGATCAGGCCAAAGCCAAAGGACATGATGAAGAGAAATTAAACAAGATCTGGCGTGACTGGGAAGCGTTTGCATCATACGCTTTCAATAAGTCTCACTCTACTTGTTATGCCTATGTGGCATTCCAAACGGCCTACCTGAAAGCCCACTACCCTGCTGAATACATGGCTTCTGTTTTGAGTAACAACATGAATGACATCAAGCAGGTGACTTTCTTCATGGAGGAATGTAAGCGTATGGGTGTTCCTGTACTCGGCCCAGATGTCAACGAGTCGAATTACAAGTTTACTGTAAACCAGCAAGGTGAGATTCGCTTCGGAATGGGCGCGATCAAAGGTGTTGGTGAAGCAGCTATTGAATCGATCATCGCAGAACGAAAAGAGAATGGTCTTTATCAAAACATTTTTGAGTTTGCAGAGCGTGTCAACCTCAGAGCTGTAAACAAAAAGAACTTTGAATCTCTAGCTCAGGCCGGAGGTTTTGATTGTTTTGAGACTTATCACCGCAAGCAATATTTATACGCACCGGAAGGCGAACAGAGCTTGATCGAAAAGGTGATCAGATATGCCAACTCAAAGCAGGCTGAAAAAGATGCCGCTCAAGTTTCTCTTTTTGGAGGCGACAGCGGGGTCGCAACGCCTTTACCAAAAGTGGCAGAAATGGAGCCATTCTCTCAGATGGAGAAGTTGAAGCTCGAAAAGGAAATCGTTGGGTTCTACATTTCAGGCCACCCGCTTGATCAGTTCAATATAGAAATCGAAACTTTCTGCAAACCAATATCAGAGATCAACAGGCATCCAAATCAGGAAATTGCTATTGGGGGAATTGTAAACTCTGTTCGAAATGGGCAAACAAAGAATGGCAAACCTTTCGCTGTTGTGAGTATTGAAGATTACAATGCTGCTACAGAGCTCTTCCTTTTAGGTGAGAAATGCATGAGTTTTGCCCCTTACTTGAGACCAGGTGAATTCCTTTTCATTAGGGGTAAAGTTGAATTGAACTGGAGAAAGAAAAAAGAAATACAAGAAAACCCTAAGATCACTCCTAGCCCTGAAGACTGGGAACTACAGACAGCAAGTATTTCTTTGCTAAGTGAGTTGAGAGAAAAACTGGGCAAAGGCATCCTAATTAAGCTCAATGCAAAAATGGTTGACCAAGAATTGATTGAGAAACTAGAAATACTCACAAAAGCACATGAGGGCAATACAAACTTGAAGGTTCAACTTTTTGATAAATCAGAAAACATAAGTGTCGACCTGATGTCAAGACAAGTCAAAGTTGAACCCAATAATGATCTTATTAAGGAGCTTCAAGCGCTTACGGATCATGCACAATTAATGACCGCCTAGACATTTGACAGACTGTGATATTTTTGTGAACTTTTTACCTAGTTTTGTTGTCTTTAAAACGAATTGAAAACAAGAAATAAATAATAAATAAGATAATGGCGAATGCAGTAGAAATTAATGAGAGCAACTTCGAAGAAGTGGTTTTGAACTCAGACAAACCAGTATTAGTAGATTTTTGGGCAGCTTGGTGTGGACCATGTAGAATGGTTGGACCTGTTGTAGAAGAAATTGCTGGCGAATATGCTGATACAGCAGTTGTAGGTAAAGTGGACGTTGATGCAAACCCAAATCTTTCAGTAAAGTATGGTATTCGTTCAATTCCTGCACTTTTGGTATTCAAAGGTGGTGAAGTTGTGGATCAAGTAATCGGTGCTGTTCCAAAAGGCACTTTAACAAACAAGCTAGAAGGCGCTATGGCTTAAGCTTGCACAAAAGAATGTATGAAGGAAGGTCTCAATTGAGACCTTTTTTTATATATTATATGCAAGTTCAACCATAATATGCGCCCCAAATTATTCCTCTACTCCCTTTTAATCATATCCCTATTCTGTTCGATCTACTTTAGTGTAGAGTACAATTCATTTATCCAGACTCGAGAAGACCAAAGTAAAGAACTAGGAATAGCGGCAGTTAATAGGCTTGGCCAAAAGGTTGATAGTCTAGCAGCAAATTTTCTAAAAAACGTTCAACACACCAAGGAGGAAATACTCAGTTTTAACACTGAGGCGCAGCTCATTCAAAACCTAGCCAACGCCAAAGGGGTCTACCCGAATGTACTTGGTATTACATTAGCATTCGAACCTGGATTCTTTAACGGTAAAGAACGGTTTGCTCCTTATTATGATTACTCCATTGACTCTGTCATTTATGTAGAAGACAGTTACGACTACACAGATAGCACTTTAGCAACAGCCAAATGGTACACAGACGGCATAAAACTCAGTGAAGGACATTGGTCTAAACCCTATTTCGCACAGGCTGCTCAAGAAATGCTCATTGATTATGTTATTCCTTTAAAGGCAAACGGAAAGAACATTGGCATTCTGGATTTTTCTCTAGCGCTAACGAATATCACCGGATTAATGCAAAACCTTAGTCTTGGTGAATCGGGCTACTCTTTTATTTATGATCCAGACGGGACCATCATATCTCACCCTAACCTTGATAACTTATTATCAAATGTGTTTACGATTGTCGATGGAAAAGATGAAGACATAATTGAAGCCTACAAAACTCAAAATGAAGGAGCAGTAAAATACATGAGCTCCTATACCTTTAATGAGTCTTGGTTCTTCTTTAAACAATCTGAGCTGACCTACTGGAAATATGTTTTGGTTTTAGCCGAAAGCGACCTGCTAGGAACATCGGATTTTATACGTAAAAAAACCATCCAGACTGGAATTGCCTACGGGCTTTTCGTGCTATTTTCTTTTTTACTGATTATCAATATTCAAAAGGTTTCCAAGCAAAAGCTCTGGTATGCTTCAATGCTCTATTCATTGATCATACTGGCCAATATTGTTTTGATCTGCTACCTAAACCTCGCTACTGACTTTTCAAAGTTGCGCGACTCTGAAGAACGGATTGTCAACCCTTCGGTATTGAAAAAATATGTGGATGAGTATGATGAAGAGTTGTATTCAGTTGATAGAGAGCGTTACACAAAAGTACCTCTCGGGGTTTATGTTGAATCGTTTGAGATCAAAACCTCTTTTGAGGCAAGTGTAAGTGGAAAGGTATGGCTAAAATACCCCAATGAATTATTTGAAGAGGCAAACCCCGCTATATATTTTGGAAGTGCCTCAGCCATGGATCTGAGACCTGTGGTTTTAGATGTACTCTATGAAACGCAAGAAGAGGACTATAGACTCATCATGTACAAGTTTAGAGTCACTATTGAAGAAGACTTTTCGTATGAGCAATTCCCATTTGAAGAGAATGACCTCAGCCTTATTTTATCCTATCCCGATCCAAAAAAGAATATCCTTTTTGTTCCTGATCTGGCAAGTTATGATGTACTCAACCCAAGCGTAAAGCCAGGATTAAAACCAACCGTCAGTACGCCAACATCAACAACCGTTTCATCCTTTTTTACCCTGCAAATGGTTGATACACGCACCAACTTTGGTAGTGCGCTAGCCATTACTGACAGGCCCGCTTTGAAGTACACCATCGTAATCAAGAGAAGATTCTTAAGCCCAATTATAGCGAACATCATCCCAATAATGGTTGTGGCATTGATCATGTTCTTGGTACTCTATATTTCATCACGAGATGAAGAAAAGAGGTCAGGTATGAATGTGATGAATGTTGTACAAAGTGCTGCCGGTTTCTTGTTCATTCTAATTCTGGCGCATGTCAACGAGAGAGGAAGAATCCAAACCCCGGAGATCACCTATATCGAACTGTTTTTCTTCTGCACTTATGGACTAATCGTACTAGAAGCAATTTTGCTATCAGTCTTTTTGCGAGGCTCAAAGCATCGGTTCTTCAAGCTAGATAATCTTCGTATGAAAGTATTATTCTGGCCTCTACTCCTAACTTCTTGGTACATCTCTACGCTAGTTTGGTTCTACTAACTTGAAAAAAGTAGCCGTCATATCAATATTACTTTGCTTTGCTTTCAACAGTTTGGCACAGGATTCTTTGCAGGTAAAAATTGGTGGCGCTTTAAGGTTTAACTACAATTACTCAACATGGAAGCCCAGTCAGAAAAAACGAGGAGGTGATTTCGGTTATGATATCTTCAGAATTAATGCGGAGGCTTCCTATAAGGGAGTCCGTTTTAATGCAGAATACCGTTTTTACTCTGAAAGCTTTGGAGGTGGAATGCTCAAGCAAGGTTGGTTTGCCTACGATTTGAGTGACAAGGTTGAACTTCAAGTTGGCTTGACGCAAGTACCATTTGGGATCACCCAATACAATTCGCACAATTGGTTTTTTAGTCTCAACTACTATATGGGACTTGAAGATGACCATGACATGGGTATCAAATATTCAAGAAGAACAGAGAATTGGTTAATTGATTTGGCATTTTTCAAAAATGCAGAAGAACTCAATTTTGGTGACAATTCTGACATTTCCTTTAGCAGGTATTCGTATGATATTTCCTCAATAGATGTGAATGGTGACGGCACTTTTGAGCATAGAAACAAGGAAGTCAATCAGTTGAATGCCAAAGTAATCAGAAAAATAAACGCTGGCGTAAACGAGCACCAAATAGGTATTTCAGCCCAATATGGAGGAATTTACAACCTTGACCTTGAAGAGAACGGAAGACACTACGCTATAGGAGCTCATTACGAGCTCAATAGAAAAAACTGGAATTTAAAAGCACAAGTACTGCGCTTTAGCAATAGCCCTGAAAGAGCAACTGGTGATCGAGCCAATGTGATCGGAATGGCAGCTTATGGAGCACCTTACCTGGTGGCAACCCAATCTATCAATTATACTTTGGGAATCTCATATTCTTTGGATGTAGATTGGAAGCTTATTTCCAACCTTCTTCTTTATAACGATTTCGGAGTTATGGACAAGGATGAAACGAACTTCAATAATTCGTTTATGAATGTTACCGGAGTACTTGTTACAGCTGGAAGGCTTTTCACCTATATAGATTTTGCACAAGGTAAAAACCACCCTTGGCTGGGACCAGAGTGGACCAATGCTTTAGCCCAAGGAACCGACAATGCAAACTGGGAAATGCGTTTCAATATCAACTTTGGTTATTATTTTTAGAAATGGCTGAATTCAGTTCCTATTGTGAGGCGGTAGCCTCAGGAAAATTATCAGATCTGCACAAAGAGTACCATGACACGGTATATGGCTTTCCTGCTAAAAATGATAACGAGCTGTTTGGGAAAATGCTTATGGAAATGAACCAAGCAGGGCTTTCTTGGGACATTATATTGAAGAAGAAAGATACAATTCGAGAGGCTTATGCAAATTTTGACATTGACACTGTTGCTAGTTTTAATGACGCAATGGTTGAAGATTTACTCCAAAACCCAGGAATAATTAGAATGAGAGCCAAAATCAATGCGGCCATAACGAATGCTAAAAAAATCCAAGAACTACAGACGTCTCATGGAAGTTTTGCCAATTGGCTAGATGCTCAATCACCGCAACCAATTGAAGGCTGGATAAAACTGTTCAAGAAGACCTTCCGTTTTATGGGAAAAGAAACGGCTAAGGAGTTCCTAATGGCTTCTGGTTATATAAAAGGGGCCCATGAAGACAACTGTCCTATTCATCAACTCATAATTAAACAAAATCCCAAATGGTTAGAATATTCTTAATTGCCTTCCTTACATCGATCACCATCAGTGTTTCTGCTCAACAAGACCTCATGAAAGTCTTTAAGCATATGATGAATAAAACATGGAAAATTGAAGGGTCTTGGGGTGGAGCAATGGAGTTCAAACAAGAAGTTTCATTCAAAGCGTCTCTTGAAGGTAATCTTGTGATCGCAGAAACAATGGGTTTTGTCGATCAAAATCAAACGAAATGGGGTAGCCGAAACCACGGAATAAGAAGATATGACGCAGAAGCAAACAAAATCAAATTCTATGAATATGATGTATTTGGCGGACTAACAGAGGGCCAAGTTGAGCTTAAAGGAAAAGACCTGATTTATGTTTATGAATACGGTGGCCAAAAGATCTGCGATAAATGGGAATTCGTAAATGAAAACGAATACAAATACATAGTAGGTACATGTAATAATAACGTGTTCCTTGAAGTATTGATGGAAGGCAAGGCAACTTCTAAATAACTCGAAGGCCCTTCTTATAAATAGAATCTGTTTTAGCGAAAAACCCCATCATACCAGCCACACTCCAATTAAAACAAAACTGATTCGAACATCGAGTTGACATTCCTAGTTTAAGGGCAAGAATTAAAACCAATGAAACGACTTAGCTCATTCTTGCTCATTGTAGCCTTTTCAATTACAACAATTCATGCACAGGACCGATTGACGGGTCAAGCCTTTACCACTAGATCCGAGATTCTTTCTAAAAATGGCATGGCTGCTACCAGTCAACCGCTTGCAACTCAGGCAGCACTTAGAATTTTACAAGAAGGTGGTTCAGCCATGGATGCCGCCATTGCTGCAAATGCTGTTTTGGGGCTAGTCGAGCCTGCAAGCTGTGGTATTGGAGGGGATATTTTTGCCATTGTTTGGGACGCAAAGACAGAAAAACTTTATGGATTCAATGGAAGCGGACGCTCTCCAAAATCTCTCGATATAGATCATTTCATGGATAGAGGCATGAAGGAAATCCCACTTTTCGGTCCACTTTCAATATCTACACCGGGTACTGTCGATGGCTGGTTCATGATGCATGAAAAATTCGGTAAGCTTCCGATGACAGACATACTCGCACCGGCCATTGCATATGGAAGAGATGGTTTTCCCGTATCCGAAGTGATTGCCTATGAAATGGCTACGAATTACCAGAATAAAGTGGATTATCCTGGGTTTGCAGAAACCTATTTACCAAATGGAAGACCACCGCTAAAAGGCGAAGTTTTCGTAAATAAAGACCTTGCCAATACTTATGAAAAGATCGCAAAAGAAGGCAGAGATGCATTCTACAAAGGAGATATTGCTAAAACCATAGCTTCTTATATGAAGAAAAACGGTGGTTTCCTCTCATATGAAGACCTCGAATCACACCAAGGTGAATGGGTAGAGCCTTTGAGTACGAATTATAGAGGTTATGATGTTTGGGAGCTTCCTCCAAATGGGCAGGGAACAGCCGCATTACAAATGTTGAATATAATTGAAGCCTATGACTTAGCTGAAATGGGATTTGGCAGCCCTGAATACCTCCATGTGATGACGGAGGCAAAAAAACTGGCTTATGAGGATCGAGCAAAATTCTACGCAGACCCTGCATTCAACAAACTGCCGATTGAAGAAATACTCTCCAAGGAGTATGCTGCAGATCGTAGAAAACTGATTGACCCAGATAAAGCCGCAAGCTCCTACCCTGCTGGTGATTTCGAAATAGAAACAGGAAATACTACTTATTTGACAGTTGCAGATAAAGACGGAAACATGGTCTCATTGATCCAAAGCATCTACTTTGAGTTTGCTTCTGGAATGGTTCCTGATGGTTTGGGTTTTGTGTTACAAAATAGAGGGCAGATGTTTAATGTAACTGACCGAAATCATGCCAATGCATTGGAACCAGGCAAGAGACCATTCCATACCATAATACCCGCATTCATCACCAAAGACGGAAAACCTTGGGTGAGTTTTGGTCTAATGGGCGGGGCTGTACAACCGCAAGGCCATGCGCAGATCGTAGTCAACTTGATTGATTTTGGAATGAATTTACAAGAAGCAGGCGATGCACCTCGAATGCGACATGTGGGAAGTTCGCAACCAACTGGTTCACTGATGACCAATGGAGGTACTTTAAATCTAGAAAGCGGTTTCGACTACAAAACGGTTCGAGAACTTAGGAAAAAAGGCCATAGAATAGGCACAGGAGTCGGTATCTATGGAGGCTATCAAGCCATCATGATTGACCTTATAAATGGTGTCTATATTGGCGCATCTGAATCTCGAAAAGATGGACAAGCTGCTGGTTATTGAATAGCGCCATCCATTAAGAACTCATGCTTAAAGCATTTAACTTCTTATAACATCGAATTATTTGAGAAATGCTCAGCATTGGCTATCATATGTGGTGCTAAAAACAAGACTCTACCTAACGCTCTTTTTGTTGATAAATTTCTCCGCTTTTGGGCAGGGTCAATACATCTACAAGGAACCACCTCAGCTAAATGATGGCTGGAATACGAATGATTTAAGGCTCTCCATCAGTGATAGCAGTAGGCTTTATGCTTTCTTCAATCAAATCAATACTGAGGAACATAAACTGCATAGTTTTCTTTTAGTAAAGAATAATGAACTGGTCTTGGAGGAATACTTCAATGGCTATAATGCCGCTAAAATTCAAGACATACGTTCTGTCAATAAAAGTATCAAATCGATTCTCTTGGGTATTGCTTTAGATAAGGGTTTCATTAATGACATAAACGACCCAATCAGTAAGTACTTGACTAATTATCAGCCAAAGAAAAAACTTGACCCTCGAAAAGATGAAATTACAATTAAGCACTTAATTACAATGTCTGCCGGTTGGGATTGCAATGACTGGGATAAAAGATCCAAAGGACAAGAAGACCGTGTATACAAAAAAGATAATTGGATTCAATACACACTGGACCTACCCATGATAAATAACCCTGGAGAAGTATCAAACTACTGTTCAATGGGAGTATTGATAATGGCTGAAATCATAAGTCAGTCTTCAGGCATGTCCATTCAGGATTTTGCCGAAAAATACCTTTTTAAACCACTTTCTATTGAGAATAAGGAATGGGGACATACTAGTGAAAGAGCGTTGACCTCGTCTAGTAAGAGATTGTATCTTACCCCTAGAGAGCTAGCAAAAATAGGCCAGCTGGTGATGAACAAAGGCAAATGGGGAAACACACAGGTGGTTTCAAAAGAATGGATAGAGCAGGCCACTACATCATACACCCAAATCACAGGTATGGATTATGGTTATCTCTGGTGGAACATCCCCTTTCCTTCAGCAAAGGGTCCTTTGATCGCCAAAACCGCAACTGGCAATGGAGGCCAATATATTATGATTTTCGAGGAATTAGATATGGTTGCAATTTTTACCGGTGGTGCCTATAACTCCGAGGCAGATAAACTCCCATTCGCAATCACAAACAATATTCTACTCCCCTCTTTTGACGAAAACCCTTGATTATAAGCGTCTATTATAATCAACACCAAATGGCTAATTATTAATTATTTTACAATTGGGTAAAAAATAATTTTGCTTTCTCTTGGAAGAATAAAAGCATTTTAATTCTTTTGTTTTACAAATGGGTAAATATGAATCATAAGATCGGAGAGTTCGAAGAAATCGTCTTGCTATTTGTTGCAGCTCAGCATGAAGAGGCCTATGGGCTTTCAGTGACTAAGGCCATCGAAGAAGAGTTAGGCAGATCAGTAACTATGAGTAGTGTCCACACTGCACTTTATCGATTAGAAGAAAAAGGCTTTGTCCAATCCAAGATTGGCGATGCTGAAGGAAACCGTAGAGGACGTAGAAAGAGGATTTTTGTTATTACTGCAGAAGGTAAAACAGCTTTAAAAGAAGCGAGAGATGCCCGCATGCGTGTCTGGGACATGATTCCTGATTTTGTGATGAAATTCGCTTAATGAGTCAAGAGTCTTTCGATATAGATCCGCCAAGGCGTGCTGAGCGCTTTTTTGAATGGTACTGCAACGATCGGTTGGTCGAAACGATCGGTGGTGATCTATATGAACGCTATGTAGATAATTATGAAAGATATGGCCCTACAAAGGCCAATAGAAAATACTGGATCGATGTGATCCGATTTATGAATAGGCACACACTTAAAAGGTCTAAAAATTCAAAATTCAACAACATGTCAATTTTCAACAATTATGTCAAAGTTGGTTTTCGTAACCTAGTTCGAAACCGTGCTTTCACCGTCATTAACATTCTAGGTCTTTCTGTTTCGATGGCCGTTTGCCTCATCATCATCTTGCTGATCAATGATCAATTGGGATATGATAGTTTTCAATCCAATAGAAATAGTATTCATCGATTTACGCATACATCTGCTGACGGTATAAATCTGCCCATTGCCACAGTACCACAACCACTTGCGGTAGAAATTGAGAGGCGATTCTCAGGTATTGCAGATGTGGTCAACTTTCATCGCTTGTCTGGTGAAGTGCTTAATAATGGAAAGGCCATCGACCTACAGGGTTATTATGCCGATGAAAGTTTATTCGACCTTTTCAGTTACAAACTGAAAGCAGGAAATGCCAAAACCGCTTTAAGTGAACCTTTTTCGATAGTTCTTCGAGAAGATATAGCTGAAAAGTTCTTCAAAGATGAAGACCCAATTGGGAAATCGATCAAAGTAGGCAATAGAGGTACATATAAGGTCACAGGAGTAATCGAAGAGTTACCCGGTAAAACGCATATTCGATTTGAAGCATTTGCATCAATCAGTAGTATTTATGCGATCGCTGAGAAAGGGAACAATTTTATTGGAAAAGGTGACTGGGAAAATGCGAGTCAAACATGGACTTACTTTAGACTTCTTGATGGCTACTCTATAGAACAAGTGAGAGCCACATTAAAAGATATAGAAAAGGAGTTTTATGGAGATGATTCTGATCTGCAGCCTGATCTTACCACTCAAGCAATGACCAAAATTGTACCTGGGCCACTTTACGGAAACCCAATTGGAGATGGACTACCGAACTTTTTCGTCATTGGACTGACAGTATTAGCGGCATTGATCATGGTTTGTGCCTCGTTTAATTACACGAATTTGTCTGCAGCCCGCGCTGTAACACGAACGAAAGAAGTTGGAGTAAGAAAAGTAATGGGTGCAAAAAGAGGACAGCTGACATTTCAATTTATTGTTGAGTCAATTATTCTGAGTCTTTTCTCATTGGTTTTGGCCGTAGTGATCTTGCGCTTCTTAGCCCCTGCTTTTGAAGGCCTAAAGATGACTAGCCTTCTTAATCTAGAGCTCAAAATGGATTTAACAGCCTATCTTCAGTTTATAGGTTTCGCCATTTTACTTGGCATCTTTACCGGTTTATTCCCTAGCCTTTACCTATCATCTTTCAATGCAATCAGTGCAATGAAAGGCGCGATAAATAAGAAGAAACTCTCAGGCTGGGCCTTGAGAAAGACATTAATAGTCGTTCAATTCATGATCTCGATTGTTTTGATTACCTCTTCCCTACTGGTTTATAAACAAATCAAATTCATCGTTGAAAAAGACTATGGATATACAAAAGAGAATATCATCAATATTGACTTGCAAGGCCAAGATTATGCAATCCTAAAGACGGAATTAGAGAAATTACCTTTTGTAGAAAACGTAACAGCCACGAACATCATTCCAAATACTGGCATTAGCAACAGCGTTGAGATTTGGAAAGAGACAAGAGACGAATCAACTTCAATCAACTACTTCTCAGTAGATGAAAACTACATTGACATTTTGGAATTAGAGTTGATCGCTGGTGAAAACTTTAAAAAAGATGCCGAGTCATTAAATCGTACCTCGGTATTGCTCAACGAAAAAGCAGTAAGCCTTTTCGGTTATGAAAATGCTAGAGATGCTATTGGTCAGCAGCTCTACCTTTATGAAGGAGACACAACTACTGTGAACGTAGCTGGTGTATTAAAAGACTATAATTATCAATTTATCTTTGTTGGCATTTCACCACTATTGGTAAAGTATGAACCCGAATCATATCAGTATGCTCAGTTAAAGATTTCTGGCTTCGATCTCACAGAAGAAATGAGAGAGATTGATAAAGTTTGGGACGATTTCGACCCCCAGCATGAGCTAGAAGCTCAGACATTTCAAGGCCAGCAAGACGAATGGAATGCCTTCTTCTATGACATCCTATACATCGTTGGCCTAATAGCTGTTTTAAGCATTAGTATTGCAGGAATGGGATTGTTAGGGATCTCTGCCTTTGCCATACAAGCAAGAATGAAAGAAGTAAGTATTCGAAAAGTACTTGGTGCAAACATGAAGACCATTGTCTTTATGCTATCCAAGAACTTCATCATCCTTTTGAGTATTTCTCTAATTCTAGGTTTTACGATTGCCTATTTAGGAAATAGCATTTGGCTTGATATGTTCGCATACAGCACCAGCTTTGGCTTTGATATCTTCTTCTTCACTGCATTGGGATTGATTGGTGTAGCTATCGCCACAATAGGCTGGCAGGCACTGCGTGCAACAAGCACAAACCCAGCAACCACCTTGAGAGACGACTAAATCCGGCCTTAAATAGAGCTAATTTTATAAACACGAAGATTTCAGAAGAGACATTGAATGACGGTTTCGTTGTTTGAGTGTTTGACCGAACGCAGCACATTGTGCTGCGTTTTTTATTACTATATTATTCGAATGAGTGACAAAACATTCACTGTTTTTAAGCGCCTAGGATCCAAGGAACCCAACGATCTAATTTTCGATCAATCTGGCTACTTAAAGAGAGAAGTGAGGTTTGAAAAACTCAAACTGCTCGTTCTGCATTTTGAAGACAGATCATTGCACTTTTTAGCTCAAGGAATGCATTGCATCGAATACCACGAGGGTGCCGAGTTTACTGAGTTTTTAAGGGAGAATGGAGTCCCAACTGCAGTTTATCATATCGCTGAGATAGTTGATAAGAACGGACTTTTTAAACTAAAAAATGGCCAAGAACTATTAATTAGCGTTGCCTGGATTAATACTGGCTATGATTACTTAATCAAAGACCCCGCTGGAGTTCAGACAACTCTTCAATTCCAAGTTGGTAAAGCAGGTAAATTCAAAGTCGATCTCGACAAACCTATTGAGACCATTGTGTTTGTTCATAATGGTAATGAAGCTGACCCTAAGATTAAGGAAGCTTTCGAAAAACTACGAAAGTCGAAAAATAATAATCGATTAAATGGTTGTCTGAAGGCACTCGTTATACTCATCGTTTTCATCATGCTCGGGCAATTGTGGGGATGGATTTTTGGCTGATAATAAATATGAGGTGAGACTTAGTCGAATGACTTATTGATTATATTCATTTTTATCAGAACACATCAGAATGATTTTTAGAACCTTTTACAATGGTAAAAGCATTATCAGGCTATCTGATAAAGGCATAATGCTAAATGACACACCAAATTTAATTCCCCTAAAACAGGCATTTTTTTATACTTACGAAACTGAGACAAAACCCTTCTATCATCTACTCATTCAATTAAGGAATGACCATTATGAACACTATATCTTTCATCACCCAAGTAAATTTACCGAGGCATTAAATGAGCATGAGAAGTTGTATAAAGAATCTTTCCAAGCTACACCAAGAGGGACAATTGAGGACGAATATGGTATTTTACAATTGGCAAAAGACAAAGAAATCTCATGGGGTAGAAAGTATGAAGACAGTGGCATTACCGTAAAAATCAAAGTCCCTTATCGCAATGAGGTGTTTTGGCATCATGTGAACAAAGAGGATGTGCATAGCGAAACAGAATGGATCATCAGTAAGGAGAACATTCCAGACGAATTGATCAAAAGAGCAGCTCATAATCATAATGTCATACCCTATGGCATTTGGAACAACAATCAGGAATATTGGAGTGATTTCTATTCGAAAGAGAGAAATACAAGAAATAATAAAAGCTATCGATTCCAAAAAGCTTTTTTAGTGATCATATTCCTGACAGTTCTGTATATAACTATTTGGAAATTTTTTCTCTAGATCGTGACACCTACAAGTAGCTCATAATCAGTTTATTATAATAATATCCATTTTTAAATGTTAAATATTTTTAACATACAGTAAAACTTTTTATACTTTTGGTACGTCAAACTTAACAACAGGTTAATTTTTTATAACACATGACGTATCAAGAAAAAAAGAGCGCTGTCAATTTCGTAAGCGCCATATTAGTTCCAGCTGCATATTTCCTGATTTACATTCCGGACTTATCACCGACAGGACTCACAACCGATGAACTTCTCCTCTTCTGGGGTAAAACCATGATGATATATATTCCTGTGGCAATAGTCACAAGAATTATTATTCATGTCCTTTTTGGGATCTCTAATACGATCATTACTAAAGAGAAAGATCCAGGAACTGATGAAAGAGATAAAATCATAGAGTTAAAGGCTAAAAATGCAGGTCAAGTATTTTTCGCTTTAGGCTTAATCGCTTCAATGGCGACATTGGCCATGGGCATGCCCATAAGCTACTTTTTCATTTATTTCCTTATTGGTGGAATCCTCTCAGAATTATTAGAGAATAGTCTTCAGTTTTACTATTACAGAAAGGGTTTTTAATGGCAAAGAAGAAGACGAAACATAAGATCCAGAACAAGATCAGAACCTTGCGATTCATGAACGATGAAATGAGTCAACAGGCCCTGGCGGAACAGGTAAATGTAACAAGGCAAACCATTATGGCTATAGAAAAAGGTAAATACTCTCCTACACTAGAGCTTGCTTTTAAGATAGCGATGGTATTTGGAGTCCCTCTGCATGAGGTGTTCTCATATGAAGAAGAAAATTAGTTCAAAGGTCAATATCAATTCAAAACAACATGAAACTCATTATCGTCAAAACAAACATTCCAAACCGCCAGAAAGCACTCTCTGTAGGTTATATCTTAACTATTAGCCCTCACATCAAAGACTGGTCGGTTGATCTTGAAGACAGAGATAGGATTTTGCGTATGGAAGTATCAGACCATGTACAAGAACAAGATGTGATCAATTTGGTACAAGATCTTGGTCATCGCTGTGAATCAATTCCTGATTGATATGAGAGCTTGGACAAGAGAAACATATTGTGGACCCGAAGGTTTGTCACTAAGTGAGATCAAATTACCTAAGCTCGAACCAAAAGAGGTCTCCATCAAAACAATGGCTAGCTCAATCAATCCTGCCGACTGGCGTTTGCTAAGAGCTAATCCCTGGTTTATCCGATTCAGCCTTGGCTTATTCAAGCCCAAAAAACCTTATTTAGGTGCTGATATTGCCGGTATTGTTACTGAAGTGGGAAGCCAAGTCAAAGGCTTGAAAAAGGGAGATCGCATTGTCAGCGATATCTTAATGAAAGGCCATGGTGCATTTTCAGAACAAACCCATGTATCGGCAGAGTATCTAGTCAAAATCCCGAAGGAAGTTGAATTTGCACAAGCGGCTGGTGTACCCATAGCTGGCTTAACAGCTCTCCAAGCTTTAAGAGACTGGGCCGGACTGAAACCACAACAACATGTACTGATAAACGGAGGTTCTGGAGGTGTAGGCACTTTTGCCATACAAATAGCCAAGCATTTAGATGCAGATGTCACTGCAGTTTGTAGTTGCAGAAACTTAGACCTGGTCGCTCAGCTCGGTGCCGATCATTGTATTGATTATCAAAACTCTGATTTCAGAAAAGCAGGAAAAACCTATGACATAATATTTGATGCGGTAGGCAATGTTTCAGCTAAAGATTGTTCTCAACTGCTCAAGCCAAATGGCAAGTCACTGATGATTGGATTCAAGTCAATGGGCTTTATGCTTAAATACATGCTGCATGGGTTACTGATCAGTTGGAAAAGCCAAAAGAAGTTTATCAGTCAGTCTGCTAAAATGAATACTGAGGACCTTTCCTTACTCATGGAATGGATGGCCTCAGGTCATATCAGAACATATATTGATCGCACCTACCCTTTTAAAGAAGTTCCTAAAGCCTTAGCAGAGAGTGAAAAAGGACGTGTAAGAGGTAAACTGATCATTGATATGAAGGCCTAAATAAAATATTCTAGCTATTCTTAAAACACTCCTTTGTGCTAACCTTAGGGCTTATCGTTCTTTACTTGTATTAAATCTGTGACTTCTCACCTACTCAAAGTATCCATTCTTGTATGCATTGCCCTACTGCTAGGTTGTAAGTCAGATGACACAACACCACAAGCAAATCGACTGTATATCTTAGAAAACGAGCGGTTGTATTTCCAAGGAAACGAAATCACCTTAAATGGAGTGAACGCTCTACATTCTTTTGGACTTGAAAACTTAGAGCTTATGAATAGTTGGAATGTTCAAATTGTTCGTGAGTTTGTGGGGAATTTAAGAGAGCAACCTATATCCGGAGGTGCAGTGCAAGGAAGCGATGGTGCTTGGTTACATCCATTGGATCAAATTGTATCAAACAATAGACAAGCCAACATGGCCACCATTATTTGCCCATTTGGGTGGGTTTATCCCAATGGAGATCAGCTACTATTTACTGGCCTGAACCCACAAGATCAAGACTTCTTTGAGGACTATGAGCACAAAATGAAAGCCATTGCCACCCATTTCGCTGGACAAGAAGATGTTTGGATTGAAGTTTGGAATGAACCCTACTCTTGGAACAACTCCAATAATTATAGTCATGAACTTTGGCTAAATGACATGTCGCGCATGGTGGCCAACCTTAGAAATGTCAATGGCTTCAATAACATCATTGTTGTTCCAGGAAATGAACAAGGTCAATCGGAAGATGCCTTGATTGCAAAGGGACAACAGCTAATGGATCAGGACAACCATATTATTTTTGACTTGCATGCCTATGAAAAATGGCTCAATAACTCAACACAAACTGAAATTGAAACAAGGTTACAAAGGCTATTGGCATCTGGGTTTCCTTACATCTTTGGGGAGATTGGAGTAAAAAATGTGGGTGATTTAATGGACCCCACGGCCTTTCTTCAAGCAGTAACCAATCAAAGAATTCACACCTTGGCTTGGCTTTGGAAAAGAGAACAAGACGACCCAAGTGCTTTGTTAACAGAAACAGGGGATTCAAACAATCTCAACAACAATAATTGGGGGACTCTCTTTTATGACTTTCTCAATCGTTGAGATGCGTTAAAGTTACTAGAATGATGTAGCTTCATCCAAAATGCAAATTCTTGACAGTGCAGACATAAATGGGATAGAAATAGCTCCATCTCAATTGGGAATACCTGCTATGAACTATGGCCAGCTTCAACGATGGACTGGCTATGAACAATTGCGATACACCTTTAATGTCAAAGTTGACCAACTAAGAGAATCGATTGGCCCTTTCTTTGAAAAATTTAGACAAGCTGAAATCAGTGAAGACGACCCTGAAGACTTTCCTGAGCTTATTGCTTTCAAAAATGCAGGTTGGCCTACTTTAGATGAATTGATCATATCGGACCAACTTCTGCTTTCGGCACTATTGATATTTAATGAATATGAAGTCTTAGACCTATTGACTGCAGAAAAGTCAGTACATCAAGAATTGTATTCCGTGAATAGTCTGGAGCAAATTATTTTTGATCGATCAATAGCCACCTTTGCGGGAGTTTGCTTCAGGGTATCCAGAAGAAATTAATCCCTTAATCTACCCAAAACGGAATATTAGCATGGGCTGTATGACCAGCTTCTCCGTCCTCCACATAGATGAATAATCGGTAGGCACCAGACTCTTCAGGAGCTTTGAACTCGAGTTTCTCATTGGGTTCACCTATAAACAAACCTGAAATGGCTTCGGGTACCTCTTCAGCATCTCCTCCTGTTGCGTTGGTATTACTCTCTCGCATAATTTCCCATCTATATTCAAGGTAATCCTGGTCTGGATCTTCTATATCAACCCAAGCGGAGTAAGCTTGACTGGCCTTCAACTTAATATTGTCAATGGCCTTTTTACCTTCAAGTTGAAAATCATTCAGTCTAGGTGTTCTATTACTCGGCCATTCTGCATTCCAAATGTAGTGCATGGCATCTATAGACTCGGTCTCGCGTCCATCAGGCATAAACATACCAAACCACGTTGGTGTCCTTTCCTGCTTTTGCCCCCAAAGGAACACATATGACCCAACGACTTGCTCACTCTGTGAGGCGATTGATTTCTCGTATCGGCTTCTGTAAAAGTCGGCTTTCACAGAGCTATTGTTTTCCATAGGCGCACCCCATTCAGTAGAAGGCACCTCCCAATAGCCTGTTGCGCCCCACTCTGTCACCATTAATGGGCCATCATAGCCTGACTCAGCAATTCGCTGCGGTAAAATCTCTATCTCAGCATACATCTGAACGCTCAGTAAATCCAAATCTGGTGCTCTTTCTTGGACCAAGTGGACGTACTCTTTATTCATTCCTGCAAGAGAAGTAGTTGTCAAGTGGTTAGGATCAACTTCATGGATCATTTTTGAAATCTCATTTACCGCATCCCAAACCTTTGGGTTTTCAGAATGATGGTTGAGTTCATTCCCGATTCCCCAGATGATGAGTGCAGGATGATCCTTCAACTCCATTACTTCGCCCCTTATGCGTTCCAACTGAGCAGCAACAGCAGCTTCGTCATCATAGTCAAAGCCAAGTCTTTCTCTGCCAACATCTATACCCATAGTCACTTTTAGGCCATATAGATGAGCTTCATCCAATACTTCTTTTCCCGAACGTTGCCCATTGTCTGTTCGCCAAGTGCGCATAGAATTTGCGCCATGTTTAGCCAGCTTTGGAATACTTCCAAATTCAAGACCAGCCCCCTTGATGTAAAAAGGTTCGCCATTCACGAATAGCTCATAACCGTTATCAGTCTTTCTAATTTCAGATTTTGAAATTGAAGGATTTGACTGTTTTGGTGTACAAGCAAAAACAGCTATTGAAAACAGTATTAGAAAGTATTGTAGCTTCTTAGAAAAGGCCATAGGTTCGGATTAATTGATGCTAGAATCAATTTCCTACTTTTTTGATAAGAATACCAAAGGAGACCGCCCAATAAGCCTATGCAATCCTTTGCATTGACTACTACAATATTTTCACAGCCAGGAATTAACACATTCTAAGGCCGTCCGACTAAGTTACCTAAGAAGATAGCGTTAAGAAAAAGCTTGTTGGTACCATACCACATGCCTCTGAAGTTAGGGTTATCAGCAAACATAATGATCTTACCCTGTCCCATGCCGCTGGCGATAAGTGATGCCGAATTAGCTATTCTTTTCAAATTTGCTTGATTCACATAGCCTCCTAATAGTGGCTCTGATTGGTATTGAGCTACGGTACTAAATGGATTTTTACTGGGTGCTAAAAAAATGCTATGGTTTCTATAAACAGGCAATTTCCTTTGCGTGTATCCAAATGCTAAGGGGTGTGTGATGTCCAAATCGGTCATATACATAGACCCTCCTATCCTTGTTGACCCTCGAACATCTCGTGCGGTCACATAATCTTGCCTGCCTTCAGGGCTATGATCAGGACTCTCCAATAAGCTTTCATTCCCCCATTGATTACGGATCGCCCATGCGGTGGCATTTCTAGTAGTGATTAAGGTTCCTCCTTCTTGCACCCATTGTCGAATTCGTTCAAGGGTGGACTTACCTAGATTTGAATAATTGCCAGACACTAAAATCAGGGTGTTATATTTAGTCCAATCTATTCGGTCTACATTATTGGTCATGACTTTGGTGATCGGCATTCCTATTTTTGTATCTAGCAAATGCCAAACCTCGCCCGCTTCATAGCTACTAACACTACCTCCTATCAGCATCAAAGCTTTTGGCATTCGAATGGTTCTGAAATTACCTGAACCCAGATCTATGCCTTGAGCGCTATATCCAGACTGAACAGAATATGCCTTTATGCCCGCTAATTCAGTTGCTTCCTCTACTAGGGCATGGACCAATTGTGGATCAATTTCTTGTGAAGCCACAGGAATCATCAGGGTACCATAGCCAAAATCCTTTAGGCCTTCCTCGATCGTTTCTATGGAAAAGGTTTTAAAGGCCGTATTGATGTAGATTCCTTTTTGTAATAAATAAAAGAGTGCTTGAGGGGCATAGTAGTCATCCCACTTCACCAAATAAGCATAATCTGACCTTTCAACAGGCCGAAAATCATCTACCAAATCCTCTTGTTGAAGTATTTTCCCTTTCAGTGTCGGTTTACCTTCATAGGGAGCAAAGGGCATATTATAGGACAAAGCAGCTGTCCACGAACTGGCATCATAAAATACACTATCATAAAATTCGGTTACCTGCTCAAACATGGTCCGAACCATACGGTATTGTGGCTGGTCATTAGGTACATAAAAAGCCGTTCCTACTTGAAAGGTTTGATCTCCTAGGGAGATATCATCATCCAACTGTATGGTTTCGATTCGATGTCTCAGAAGCAAATCGACAAATTCTCTATTTCTACCGCGATCGGCTTGATCTCCAAAAACCCAGCCTCCTCCAGCTCTTTTACCTTCTGCCTGAGCCGTTTGAAAATAATCTCTCATATGCTTAAGTAGGGTGATGCGCTCACCTACTGCCGCACGTACTGTAGCCAAAGAGCTGGTTAAATGATTCTTGATAGTAAAGGCGAAGGCTACTTTTCCCATTCTGGCATCTTGCAGGTGACCCCTTGAACTAGCTTGTTCAAAAACCAAACCAAGGGCACCATGAATATCAGGGTAGGTAGAGCCATAACCGGGATAACTATTGTCATATTGCTCCTTAGTGAAATATAGAGAGCCGATCTCATCTAAGGCTTCGTGGAAATAGCCCGCGAAAAGATTATTTAACCCATCATAATTTGTTCTTGGCACCACCGGGTTTTCAGAACCAAATGGCTTAGTAGGCTCAAAAAAATAGGTGGAATTAGTCCCCATCTCATGAAAATCAGTCACCACATTGGGATACCAATGATGATAGAAATCCACTCGAGCCTTGGATTCGACGTGTGCCAAAGGCAACCAATCTCTATTCAAATCAAACCAATAATGATTGGTCCTACCTCTAGGCCACATTTCATTATGCTCTGCATCTAATGGATCTGACACCAAGGGACTTCCTTTGAAACTATTGACCCATGTACTGTGCCTATCTCTACCATCTGGATTAAAGGCAGGATCAATCAAAAGGACTGCATCATTCAATGCATTAACCACTTCGGCATGCTGACCAGCTACGTAATAATAAGCCGTTAACAGAGCTGCTTCAGCACCGGATGGTTCATTTCCATGAACATTATAACCGAGCCATACGATCGATTTTTGATCCTCTAAGTCTTCCAAATCCTTATTGGGATCTACTAGTGTAAGGTGCTCTTGCCTGATCTCTTCCAATCGATTGTGATTTTGAGGGGCCGTCACTTTTAGAACCACGAGCTGTCGGTTTTCATAAGTCTGTCCAATGGTGTCAAGCACAGCTCGATCTGAAAGACTAGCTAATTTTCTCATGTAGCCGAGGATGGCATCGTGTCGCGTATGAAGTGTCCCAATCGGGTACCCTAAATAATCCTCTGGACTTGGGATTTGTGAATTAAAACGAGCCTCTTCAGGAAAGAAATAATCGGTTTGAGCGCTTAGGCTCAAAGAGCAAAAACTAAACAGCAAGGCAATGAATAAGGTCTTTTTCATAAATGATGAATTGGTAATAAAGAACTGGTCGATAGATGAAGTGTTATATTTTATTCAATTTTTAGTGTTTCTGGTTGATCCTTGACTTTAAAATCAAAGATATCTGGTCTAGCATAATGACCAATAGGGTCAAAATCTAACTTACTTTGAGTAGTTCTAACGAGGTCAATTTGGGCCGTTAGAATTTCTTCTTTATCCCATATCGGCCCAGCAAGCACCTCCCCTAATGGATCCACAATAACAGAGCCTCCTCTTGACATGATTTGAGGCTGATTCACCAACTCATTTATTCCTGGTAGATCCGAAGGATACATACTTTTAGTAACGAACTGATTGCTGGACAGCACAAAACACCTACCCTCAAGGGCAATATGCTTTACCGTATGTTGCCAGTTATCTCGAGCATCGGCAGTAGGAGCTAAATACAACTCAATTCCTTTTTGATACATGGCCATTCTGGCTTCAGGCATATAATTTTCCCAACAAATAAGTCCTCCTACCTTACCTAGCTTGGTATCAAAGGTACAAAGAGAGTCCCCACCTGCTTCTGCCCAGATGATACGCTCTTGCGCAGTTGGCTTGATCTTTCTGTGCTTTCCTAAGAATTGACCATTGGGACCAAAATACAGCAAGCTACAATACATGGATCCTGAAAGGCTATCCTTCTCGTTCACACCGATGACCAAAAAAGTCTTGGCCTTGGCTGCCATTTGTGCTAGCCTTTCAAAACTCGCGTCTCCTTCTGTAAGGGAAGAGTCCCAATAACGTTGCCAGAGCGCACGGCCTTCTTCCGTTCTACTGCCAACCACTGTACCGAAGCTTAGGCCTCTAGGATAGGCCGAAACAAATGCTTCTGGAAAAAGCACCAAATCTGCGTCTCGGCATTGAGAGAGTAGATCCTCTGTTTTAGCCAAAGTGGCTTCTAAGTCAAAAAGGATGGGTGCTGCCTGTACAACAGCTACTGAAATAGATTTAGCCATGCAGAAAGTTACTCATTTCATTTTCCCCATCCATACCGTCTATATGAAAGCATTGGCTAACTCTCGAAATGGAGAAAAATACGGGCACCCGTATCAATAAATACTTAAGCGAAGTGGGCTACTGTTCTAGAAGAGCAGCTGATAAGCTATTGGAACAAGACCTTTTTAAGAAAATACTACAGGCGATTGTAGAGCATAGGAGCAAAAACATGGATAGCTATGGTCGTCTGGACTAGCGCACCCACAGCTTGATCGACTTACGTTGGCCATCTGAAAGTTGAATCTGCAGAATATAGACTCCCGATATCATATCAGAAGTTGCCATTGAATAAATACTTCCACCTAGTGATTTTACTCGTGGAGAGAATATTCTTCCATCTGTGCAGACGATTTGGAATCTCGCAGGTCTTTCGCCTTGGCCTTCCAAACTTATTCTTATTGTGGCACCCCTATTGACAGGGTTAGGTCGAAGTTTGATAGTCAATGGCAATAATGCTCTTTCCGAGATGGCAAAAACGATCTCTGACCTTTGAAATGCACCTCCAAAGTCCACTTGTCTAAGTCGGTAGTAATTGTTACCTACCAATGGTGATTCATCGATGAATTCGTAGCTGCTAATGGCTGATGTGGTTCCTGCGCCGGCCACAATCCCAATATCTTTAAAGTCGTTAAAGCTAGCACTTCGCTCGATCACAAAGTGGCTATTATCAATTTCTTCTGCTGTTTCCCAAATCAACTGCACCTGCTCATTTTTCAAGGTATTGGCTTCTATGTAGGTCAATTCTACTGGAAGTGGCGTGGAGACCTGATCTCTAGTACCTAAAGTGAAATACACACCATCTGTTAAAGCAGACACTCCAGTGAATCGATAAACATTGCCTCCATCAGCAACAGGATTACTGATGATCGTCGCTCCAGTGGAGAAAACACCATCACTATCGACCAATAAAACCAATTCATCTAATTCTACATTACCTAGTCCCGTCAGATCAAAACTCACATCTACCGAGCCTACATCGATGGTAGAGGCTGAGGTATTCAATTCACTCACCCTCCATACCCTTTCTAGTCTCGTTAATACACCCACAGAGACATCAGTATTAGTAGCCCTAAGGATATCATTATTGTGCCCCCAAAACATGAACTCACCATCATTTAAATCATCTGCATTATTGATCCTTACTATCCCCGTACCTTTAGCATCCAAATGCTGTTCCGTCGAACTAATCCTGCCTATACCTGCCACTTCATAGTCATAATCTCCATTTACCGGATTGTCTTGAGTATAGAGGTCATTTGATGTAAGTGCTATATCAAGCTTGGCAGATAGGTAATTTTGCACAATGAGTTTACGCGCTTGATTCAAAGAAGCATTATAAATAATGATCTCAGCAAAATCTCCATCGTAAAATTGTGTGTTTTCATAGCCCCCATCCTGAGAATCCTGCTCTGCTCCTATGGCCAGCGTCCCACCTGGAGTTATATTGTTGCCCGTTGCAAAAGTGGCATTAGTATAAACTTGATTACCGTCTTTCCAGACTTCCAGCCCATTGCCGGTACTCCAATCTACCTGCCCTACCTGCCAGGCACCTCCATTGAAATTAGTACCCGAACTCACATCGGTGTTACTTAGATAAGTTTCGAGCCCTGAACTATTATAGATCAAAAAGTTATTTGCCGAGGCTGTACTAGCATAGGAGATAAGGCCTTCGCCTGAATCCGTTGTGTTATTGGCAAAAAGTACAGAAATTTCACTCGTAGGGAAATCAGCAAATGAACCTTTCACCAATCTGGTACTCTCTGCTGTATTGAAACGGACAATAGGGTAATCGTTGACTATGTTATTAAAGAAGGCAGGTGCGAATGCCACATTGGTCTGTTCCACGTCATTGCCATTACCAGAGAAATCTATCCATCTGGTAACATCCTCCCCATCAGTACCAGCATCGAAATCATCTGGGCGTAACCAAAGTATATTGGTGTCTGTATTGCCAACTCCTCCTGGGCCGGTAAAGCCAAAAGTCGGATTATTGATAATGTTGTAAGTGAAAACTGAATTTATTCCTAAACTCGCTCCCGAAGCAGAATTGAGCGTAATGATCACCGTCTCTGGGTTTTCATCGATTAAGTCATTGACAATAATGAAACTAATGTCCGCCGTCGTGCTACCAGCAGGAATAATTACTGATCCATTGGCCAAATTGTGATCAACTCCTCCGCCTGTCGCCGTACCTGACACGGTAAAATCGAAATTAGCATCGATTCCAGAGGGCGCATCCAATTCTACTGGTATATTCACCACACCAACATTCTCTAGATTACTGTCAGAAGTACCTGTAAATTGGCCAACAGGTTGTACGTCATCATTTGTAATGGTAAAAGTGTGTTGAATAATGCCAGTACCTGTAAATGGTGCAGTGTTATCTAGGTTGGCGTTGACGGGATTCGTTAGATCAATAATGATGGTTTCATCAGTCTCGAAAAAGCCATCATCAAGCAAATCGATCGTAAAAGATCCCGTGGTTACTCCTAGGGGGAAGGTGACTGTACCGGATAAAGCCGTATAATCATCACCGCTGAGGGCCGTACCTCCTGTAACGGTATAGTCGACCGTTGTAACAGTTACATTATTTACTGCACTCAAACTCAATTGGACTGTAGCCGTTCCTGTATTCTCCGCTGCACTTGATGTGGATACATCATAGTATACTTTTAGCGAATTGTCATTATCCAAAATGGTGTAAGTATGTGTGGGGATATTTCCCAGATTAATGGAAGAGGATGGATTTGACAGGGTAATGGCCAATTCTTCACCTGATTCTATAGCACCATCATTGGTGATACTTACCGTATAATTGGTAGTACTCGTACCTGCAGGAAAGTTGATCACTTGGTTAGCAAAGCTCGTATAATCAGCCCCTGCAGTAGCAGAAATATCAGCTGTCGTAGCCTGTACGGTCTGAGCCGTAGCAGGAATAAAATTCAAGGCGACATTGATCGTTGGGCTTGTATCTTCGGCTCCCGATGATGTGGCGCTCTCGTGAGAAACCGTTGGTCTTAACACTGCAACAGCAACATAATCACCATCATTGAAGGCAATGTTAGAGGCAACATATTCTGTGCCAGCATCTAAACTCATTTCATAGACAGCTGCACCACTGCTGAAATCCCCGTCATCATCAATCATTAGTACATACATTGACAATCCAGTCGGGTTAGCAGGAAAACCAGCTGTTTCTACCCTAAAATCCAAATTACCTACATCTCCGGTTTCATCAAGCCTCCACTCACGAGCCAAACGCCGTATATCCACTCCTGCATTAGGTGCTTCTGTGGATGTCCAGGTCGTCACATCTCCAGCATCATGTCCAAAGAGTATGTATTCCTGGTTGGTGTCGAGTCCCGTAGCATTTTCAATTTGTAAGATATCTGCTGATCTTGCTGCGGTATGGGTTTCGGTAGCCGTTTCACGACCTATTCCTGCCAGCTCATTTGAATGAGTGAGATCATAGCCATAATAATCGTTCGAGATGGTGATGCCATATTTTGTTGACAAGTAATTATTGACAATTATTTTCTGCGCCTGATTTAAAAAAGTATTGTAAATGATCACTTCCGCAAAATCACCATTATGGGATTGGTTTGCTGCATATGCCCCATCCTGAGCATCTTGTTCTCCACCAATAGCCAAACTACCACCTGCGTTAATTGAAGTACCCGTTCTAAAACCAGTACCACTAAAACTACGGTTTCCGTCATCCCAAATTTCATATGAACCATCACTACTTCTCCAAGACCCACCGATTACATGGAATGCATTGTCGTTAAAAGCAATCCCTGAATTGACAATATTACCACCAGCCCTATACATACGAAGACTGTTGCTACTGTACATCAAAAAATCATTATCAGAAGTTGAATTATACGAAACTAGACCATCATTAGAATCCGTTGTGCGGTTGATGTAAAATAGTGAGATGGCTGTCGTTGGAAAATCTGTAAAGCCTGTTCTTCTGATCCTACCATTAAATTTATTGAATCGTACTACTGGTAGGCCATTGATTTGTGAAGTAACATAAACAGGCGAAAAACTAGTAGGATCAGGTTGACTAAGATCATTTCCATTACCAGAGGCATCAGTCCAAATGACTATGTCATCTCCATTTGCTAAACTGGAGATATCATCAGCCTTCATCCAGAGAACGTTGGATGATGTACTACCGACTCCGGCAGGACCAGTCTGTCCTAAGACATTGGATACAATAAATACATAAAGGCATAGTGCTAGCCAGCTCCTTAGCATTCCTCAAGCATTTAGGTGAATGATTATAAAAACAAACTTTCGTTGAGTTTTATCTAACCATTTAAAGAAGCAAAAATCAAAAGAAATTTTACTTTTTACAAGCTTGAAGTCCTGAGGGATCCTCTGTTTTAGCCAAAGTGGCTTCTAAGTCAAAAAGGATGGGTGCTGCTTGTACAACCAATACTAAAATAGATTAGTCATATATAAAGTTACTCATTTTCCCTATCCATACCGTCTATATCAAAGCATTGGCTAACTTGCGACATGGATAAAAATACGGGTACCCGTATCAATAAATACTTAAGCGAAGTGGGCTACTGCTCTAGAAGAGCAGCTGATAAGCTATTGGAACAAGGTAGACTCACCATTAATGGAAAAAAGCCAGAGTTGGGTACTAAAATTTTTCCAGGAGATGAAGTGAAGGTGGATGGTGAATTGATCACAAAGCCTGAGGATGACTTCGTTTACATTGCTTTTAACAAACCCGTTGGAATAGTCTGTACTACAGATACGCGAGTAGAAAAAGACAATATCATTGACTTTATTAATCACCCTAAACGCATTTTCCCGATTGGGCGTTTAGACAAACCAAGCGAAGGCCTAATATTCTTGACCAGTGATGGAGATATTGTAAACAAGATTCTAAGGGCACGCAACCACCACGAGAAAGAATATATCGTTACTGTCAATAAACCCATCAATGATCGATTCATTGAAAGAATGTCTAATGGTATTCCAATCTTGGGTACAACTACTCGAAAATGTAAAGTAGAGCCTTTAGGAAAGGATAAATTTAAAATCATACTTACACAAGGCCTCAATAGGCAAATCAGAAGAATGTGCGAATACCTCGGTTATAGAGTGACAAAACTTAAAAGGGTAAGGATCATGAATGTGCATTTAGACTTACCTGTTGGCAAATGGAGAGATTTATCCGATAAAGAAATAGGCCAAATCAAAGAAATGGTAAGTGACTCTTCGAAAACCTACTGATAATGAAACCTTTTCGCTTACATTAGTGTATAATTACATATATTAATGTGTATTTTTACACCATGAAAGAAGAGCGCAATATTCTACAAGAGCCTTTAATCGCCTATGAAAATTTCCAAGAGAGCTATTACGAGCTTGCTAGCCAGGCCATTTCAAAAACTTACATCAAAGGTATTCTTGCGCTGACTCAAATACCTCTCAATGAATTTATTCAGCTCATTCCCATATCAATCGATACCTACAAAAGAAAGACGATTTTCAACTCTTCTGTTACAGAGAAGGTCTTACAAATAGAAGAAGTATACCGCAGAGGGCTTCAAGCATTTGGTGAGGGTTTTCACAATTGGGTAAATGCCGAAAACAGCATTTTTGGTGGTCAAAAACCCAAAAATCTACTTAGTAATAGCTTTGGTATTCGCCAATTATTGGAGCTTATTGGTCGTATGGAGCACGGGGTATTGGCCTAATGTTACTCTATAGAATTTCAAAATCTGAATTTGCACAGGATCTTAATGGAACTGGAGCCGCACTTTATGGAGGCAGGTGGAACCCAAAAGGATTTTCTATGCTCTATACTGCAAGCTCCATTTCGCTAGCAGTTTTGGAGTATATGGCCCATAATTTCCACCTAATTCAAAGCATGGAGCTCACCCTTTGCATCATCAAGATTTCTGAAGACATCCATATTGAGCAAGTCAATGCTGCTGACCTACCGAATGAGTGGAACAAACCCATGAAGAGCATGCGATTCACACAAGGTTTAGGTGCCGAGTTTCTTAAAGCTAAGAGAGCCTCTGCCTTAAAGGTCCCTTCAGCGATTATTCCCAATGAATTCAATGTACTTCTAAACCCTAACCACCTTGAGCATAAAAAAACCAAAGTGCATGAAACGATCAATTCATTTAAACTAGATGAAAGGTTATTTGGGCTATAACATGCATTGATAAGTCCAATACTGAATAAACGTATAGTATTCCACAAAAGGTCTACTACTTAAAAAGATGAGTCATTCTCAAGGCAGTATTTACCTTCTCAGTAATTCAGTATATTCAGAAACTCAACCTTGATATATGCTAAACTTCCTTAGAAAACTTAGAAAGAAAGAGAACAGAACCTCTCAATACATGAAATATGCTATAGGCGAAATCCTATTGGTGGTAGTAGGCATATTGATTGCATTATCTATTGACAATGCCAACGAGCAATATAAAAACAAGCAAAAGGCTAAACTAACGCTTGAAATATTGAAAGAAGAGGTAAATGAAAACTTAAGGCTCTTACAGGAAGATTTCACTGATAACACTGAATTACTCGACAGTCTGAACATTTACCTCAATTCAAACTTGGTAAAAGAGCGAGACATTGATAAAGCTGTTTTCATCAGTAGACTACTTAATTATAATTGGGACATCCTCAACTACCCAACCGTAGAGCAAGAGCTTGGACCTGTTCGTGTGGTACAATTTAATCCTGAGCTCAATGCATTATTGAAAGAATTGAAATCGGCACATTCTGCCTACAATTTTCAATTGAACTATCTAAACGAACTTTTTAATAACAAAACAGTGCCCTTCCTATTAGAAGCTGGAGCTGGCACAGGGCTGATCAATTCCATGTTTTTCTATGGAGAAGAGGTTGATAAACTGGCCGCACTTTATAACACAGAACCTTTAAATAATATCCTCTCCATTCAGCAGCTATTTCTGATTAGTTACAACAACCGAATTGCTAGGTTGATGGAAGAATCTGAAACTGTTTTGGAATACCTGAGTGGATTTGAATAACTACCATTCGTCCCTAATTACTTGTAAATGAGCAATATAGTGAGTAAACTGAGTTAGTTTTCAACCAGTTTATGTACTTATTCATGTGCCATAAATTCTTCGCACAATCCTGCATGAAATTGGCATTGAAGCGAATAGTGAAATTTTTTAAATAAACAGCATGAGTAATTTTCGTAGAAGTTCGAGAAGAGCCATGAACCTGAAATACTTGAAATATGCCGTTGGAGAAATTGCTCTTGTCGTAATCGGCATCCTTATAGCTTTAAGCATCAACAATTGGAATGAGCGTAGAAAAGAACGTGAGATAGAGGCCGAAATCATTCAAGAGATGCTCACTTCGCTCGAATCTGATAGAAGCATCTTTAATACACTCAGCCGAAGACTGGAAGTGAAAGACAGTGCCATTCAGGAACTACTTGATCTCCGAGAAAAAGGAGAAATCATTTCCGATGAAAAAGCCGGCTCACTGATGGGGGGCAGCCAGCTCATACATTGCCTATAGCTATGACAATAGTCCGTACGAAGCACTTGTATCCTTAGGTATAGACAAGTTTGAAAACAAAGAATTACTCAACCAGATCATCTATTACTATAGCGTAAGACTTCCTCGAACAGAAACTTTCATCAACGATGCCTTGGCCTATTTCCTTCCACCCATAGAAGCACTTGACGACCAAGCTTTTGATGAAGGCATTATCAATAAGGAACTTCAAAAGAATCAAGAAGGCAGATGGGAACTTGTGTGGGTAAATGACGCAAAGAAAATACTTAACAGCAGTTTGGTTGAGAAGATGCTCGTTAAAAATTTAGATCTATATGAATCATTAGATTCAAGACTCTCTACTTTACTAGCAGACAATAAAACATTGATAGGTGCGCTCAACGCAAGTGGACTGTGAAATGATGTTTTGATGAGCTTTTGAGAATTGATAAATTGACAATAGGAATTAAGACACACTTTTAAATTTAGAGACATGGGACTTTTTTGAGATTTAGTACAACAGAGCTAAATACAAGATCAACAAGATCAAGCAGACAATCTTGAGCAAAGAGTAGCCAATCTTGAACACGAGCTTAGAGTCACGAAAGAGCTTTTGATCAAAACCTTAGAGGCGCTTGAAGAGCACACCGGTCAAGACATAGATGGTGATGGGCAAGTGGGCTGATGTGCTGTCTATCACAAAATCACTTTGTTTAAGACGTTCTTTAAAAGTCGTCAAAGTCATAGTAAAGCTTTAAGCCCAACTATTCTATTAACCATTCCTTGAATCTTTCATAACCTCGAAGGTCATGAGTAGTTAAGTATTATGAAGATATTTAAGGAAAGGTCAACTCAAAATCATGATGAAATTCAATCTTATTAGAAACCTAGTTCTACTGGGCCTTATTGTCGTCATTCATTCTTGTAGTAAAGATGACTCCCCCACTAATCCTCAGCTAGACGGGGAAAGGCTAACGATCTTTTTCATTAATGACCCGCATGGTCAAATCTGGAATTTCTCTAAAGTCAAGCACATTGTGGACAGAGAAAGGGAGATCAACCCTACTTTGGTTGTAAGTGCTGGCGACCTATTTTCTGGTAACCCGATTGTAGATCAACATCCAGATAAAGGGTATCCTATAATTGAAATGATGAATGAGGTGGGCTTTGATATTTCGGTGATTGGGAACCATGAGTTTGATTATGGTTTGGAGACCTTGCAAAGAAGAATAGATCAATCTGAATTTGAGTGGATCTGTGCCAATATGGATGTCAATGCCTCCGCTCTTGAGCGGGTTGACCCTTACAAAACGTTGACTATTGGGGACACAAGAGTAACCTTCTTAGGTTTAGTTGAGACTTATGGTAGAATTGGTAAAACTATACCTGCCACCCACCCTTGGAAGATCGATGGCTTAAGTTTTGAAGCTTATGATGAAATCACGGGTGCCTATTCAACTTTGAAAGAAGATACTGATGCAGATCTACTAATTGCTCTTACTCATCTCGGTTTAAGTAGAGACATTGCCCTTGCCAACGAGTTTCCTTTCTTTGACCTCATTATTGGTGGGCACTCCAATGATTTATCCTCAGCGAATACAAATGGAATTCCTGTTTTAATGGCTGGTGCCAATTTGCAATTTTTGGGTAAAGCTCAACTCGTGCTAAAAGACAACGAGTTGGTCGATTATAGTTTTAGCATGATCAATTTATGGGACTACCAAGAAAGAGATGAAGAGCTTCATTTGAAAATTGATGAGTACTATGAAAGCCCGCTACTAACGGATGCTATTGGGTTTTCTGAAACAGACATGGACCTTATAGGTGAAATTGGCTGCTTTTACACTACGGCTCTTAAAGAGCAAATGGATGTTGATTTGGCCATTCAAAATTTAGGAGGAATTCGCAGTGCTATCTTACAAGGAGACATCACGAAATTCAACATTTTCACAATGGACCCTTTTAACAATGGTAGTGTAATATTTGAGAAATCGGTTGGTGAGCTCAAACAATTCTTAGATGAAACTGGATTGGCCATTTCTTTTACTGGCCTGAAGATCGCCCTTGAGAATGAGCAAGTAGTTTTCCGAGATTCAAATGATAATTTACTGCCAGATAATCACATGATCATGCTAGGCATCAACGATTTCATTCCTGCGCTATACGATGAATATTTCCCAATAGAAGATGCAATTGTCAAACCCTTGACAACCGCTGAAACCATTATTGACTATCTGGAAAATAACCAACCAACAGTAAACTTTGAAGGCTGCGATCGCTTATTTTGGAAGTAATAACTCTAATTGACTATGGCAAAGTTTTTTGAGCAACTGACTGAAGAGCAAATAGCTTTTATCAAAGAACAAAAAATATTCTTTACTGGCAGCGCAGCTGCACAAGGTAGAATCAATGTTTCTCCAAAGGGTACAGATTCTTTAAGAATACTCAACGACAAGCAGGTTCTGTGGCTTAATTTGACGGGCAGTGGAAACGAAACTGCAGCACACCTCAGGGAAGTCAATAGAATTACACTGATGTTCTGCGCTTTTAATGGTGCTCCATTGATTCTTCGTATTTATGGTTCTGCCAAGACTATTCATAGGCAAGACAAAGCGTGGAAAGACTACTATAGCCAATTCCCTAATAACAATGGTGCTCGTAATATCTTCTTGGTTGAAATTGAATCCGTACAAACCTCTTGCGGTTTTGCCGTTCCATTAATGGATTATCAAGAAGACAGAACCATACTTACCGACTGGTCGGCTAAAAAGACTGACGAACAAATGGAGTCTTATTGGTAAGAAAAGAATGTTAGCAGTATCGATGGTTTGCCAACTGGATTATTCGATTGATAAGTAGATGGCAGATTCATTCAACTAAGGTTCCGTAGGTTTCATCTAAGAAAACAGACTATTGAACGAATAGAACTAATTGCCGAAATGGGTTAGTCTATTTTTATCCATGACTAGAAAAATCCTATCACCATTATTATTTCTATTTTTTATCACAAGCTGTATTGAAAAACCCGATTTTGAGGAACATATAGAGGCAAAATCAATAGCAATGAGTCAAATTGATGTAATGTCAAATCATGACCTTAGATCAGCCACAGTTATCAAGGCTCAATTTAATTTATCAAAGGCCTTTACCAATGACTCGTACACCATAGCGATCAAAAAGAAAGAAAACGAAAAAGAAATATTCTTATATAAAGGACATATTTCAAAAGAATCAAGTTTAGATGTACCTCTGAAATTAGGAGCTCACACGAAAGAAATTGTAGTAGAGTTAGGAAACGGTTTAACTATGTCCATCCACAAAGAGAATTTGGAAAATGTTCTTATTGAGCCATCAATAGATCCTATTGGAGGCATCGCATTTGATGATGATAAGCAGGTGAGTTCTCCTCCCCCTTCACCAAACTGCAATATCTATTCGGAATTTAATGGTAACGATGACGGTAGTTACAAAATCTCAGGAAATAGTACAGCGGGTTTAAATGTGAGTAAAAACACTAGTATATATATTTGTAGTGGTGCAACTTGGACTCCTGCTTACATTAATGGATCCCAAAAGAAATTATCCATTTATGTCACAAGTGGAGGAACTCTAAATCTTTCTTCAAGCACTGCAGGCATGAATATTTATAATGAAGGGAGTTTACAGGCAGCGAGTAATTTTAATATAGGTCCACAAGGATTATTGGAGAACTGGGGTTCTGTGAGTGTTTCAGGAAACACCACTGTGCAAGGAACAATTAGAAATTATGCTGGGACGATAACTTCAAATGCTGTAAATGTAAATGGTGGCGGAGCAGTATATAATAATGGTGAAGATAATGGAGGTGCTACATTTGTTGTGAATGGTACATTACAGGTTAATCAGCTCTTTCATAACAAAGTGAACTCAACATTAACAGTTAGTGGACAATTGAAGGTTAATGGAGGTGCCCAATTCTACAATTATTGTAAAGCAACAATTGGAACAAAAGTTCATAATAATGGAAAAGTGCATCTATATGATGGTTCATACACTGGTGTAACAAATGGTTGGACAAATAATGGTGGGGCAACTCACAAACTATTTGATGGTGCTTTTTTATCAACGGGACAAATAAGCTCTAATACTAGTATTATTGGTGATGGGACGTATTCTGTTATTGAAACCGGCAGCATTTCATTCAATTCTGGTAATAAATTCAAAGGTTCAATTGACGTTTGTTCAGGAAGCTATACCAGTGCCATGGGAAATAGTTTTGTTATTAGTACTTGTACCACTGTGATTCCCGAAACATCATGTTCGATAGGTATAAACAGCGTTATTGATATCGATGGTGATTGTATTCCTGCTGACCAAGATGTTGATGATAATAATGCTAATGTTGCGAGTTACAACTACCCTCAGGGTGAAGGGAGCTTTTTCACCTCAGTCTATGAAGATTTATGGCCATGTGAAGGAGATTTTGATTTTAATGATGTAGTTCATAATTACAGCTACAGAGAAGGTTGGAATAGCGGTTCTTCATGTAACGCCTCTTCTTCACAGTTAAAAGAACTGAATTTTACTTATAAATTCCCTGCCCTAGGTGGAGGCTATAATAACGCTTTAGTATTACGCTTAATTGATACTGATGATGACGCAAATCTATCATTAGACGCTACAGTCTCATATTCAGAAGCGAAAATTACTCGACTTCATGACGATGTCAATCAGACAACTTCTTTCGTTTTCTCTGATCTAAAGTCATTATATAATGCTGGAGCAGGTTTAATCATCAATACACAACAAAGAAATTACGCTGAAATACCAGTTCTTACTGGGACTGTCACGGGAATAGATGGAGGTTATGATGAATATGTTTTAATAGATGGTGTTATCGGCAGTGAGCTTCATCATACTACTGACGAAAGCCAAGTAGGTTATGGTGCTCTAAATGAGCCTACAAAATTCAATACTGACAAGTTTGGTCAATGTAATGATCGTTCTAATGAGTCAAATAAATACATTAACGAGAATGGTTTACCATGGGCCATTACGGATATCCCGATTGAATGGGAGTGGCCTAAAGAGTTTATTCAATTGACAGAAGCTTATCCAGATTTTGGAACTTTTGCTACTGCAAACCCTAATTTAGATTGGTATAGCGAGAGTTCTACTAAAGTCACATCGAAAATTTTTCAAGATTAAATAAAAAACCCTGACTCTTTTAGAACCAGGGTTTAATATCTCTAGTGGAATCTCTTAAAGAGAAATACCCATAAAGCTCATAAATGCAATACCCATCAAACCAGTGATGAACATGGTGATACCTAAGCCTTTCAGAGGATCAGGTACATGTGAATATCTAAGCTTCTCTCTAATGGCTGCCAATGCGATGATCGCCAAAAAGAACCCAATACCTGAACTAAATCCAAAAACAGAAGCTTCAGCCAAAGTATAGTCTCTTTGAGCCATAAAAAGTGAAGATCCAAGGATCGCACAGTTTACAGCGATCAGCGGCAAGAAGATACCCAATGAACCATATAGTGATGGAGAGAATTTTTCAATAGTCATCTCAACCAACTGCACCATGGCAGCGATAATCGCGATGAACATGATAAACCTCAAGAAAGATAAATCAATTGAAGCGAAGCTCTCGCCTAACCACACCAATGCACCTTCTTTTAATACATATTCATTCAACAACCAGTTGATTGGCACTGTCATACCCAATACGAATACTACTGCTAGGCCAAGACCAAATGCTGTTGATACTTTTTTCGATACCGCCAAGAAAGAACACATACCTAAGAAGTAGGCAAAAACCATGTTCTCTATAAAGATCGACTTGATTCCTAAGTTTATTAAATCCATGATTCCTTCTTTTTAGTGTTCTACGTAACCAGTTTTTGAACGCTGGATCCAAATGATAAATCCTAATACAACAAATGCACCTACTGGAGATACCATCAAACCATTTGTTGCAAAGTTTTCAATACCCATTGCTTCGAAAACAGGGTAACCAAATACTTTACCTGAACCCCAGATTTCTCTGAAGAAGGCTACAACCAATATGATCCAAGAATAACCTAGGCCAGAGCCTAAACCATCCAATACAGAATCATATGGTTTATTACCTAATGCAAAGGCCTCAAGGCGTCCCATTACAATACAATTGGTAATGATCAAACCAATGAAAACTGATAGTTCTTTGTACATGTCAAAAGCATATGCTTTTAGTACTTCATTAACTAAGGTTACAAGTGTCGCAACGATAGCCAACTGAACAATAATTCGAACTCGTGTCGGGATCGCATTCCTTAATAATGAAATCGCCAAGTTCGAGAAAATCATAACGAAGATTACTGACAACGCCATTACCAATGTTGGCTTCATCTGCGTAGTTACCGCCAATGCCGAACAGATACCCAAAACTTGAATAGTGATTGGGTTATCGTCATTGAGAGGGTCAATGACAAACTTCTTTCTTCTTTTCGATAGTAGAGACTCTTTCTCTTTTACTACCGGTGCTTCTAAAGTTTCAGTGCTCATTCTCCGTCTTATTTATTGGTTCATGGAGAGTGCCTCAGCACCCATCACGTTGTTATCAAAATAATTCTTGTAATAACCTAAGTAAGCTGCTAACATGTTGTTAACACCAACACCTGTAATCGTTGCACCGGCCATACCATCAACTTTATGAGGACCAATTTTAGATTCAGGGTTTTTCTCACCTTTGATCATAGTAATTGATACTAAGTCACCGCTATTATCTAAGATTTGCTTACCAATGTATCTGGCTTGAATCTCATCTTCGGTAATTCTAGCACCCAGACCAGGTGTCTCCCCTCTATGGGCCATGCTAATTCCTTGAATAGTATTAAAATCAGAAGAAATAGCTACGAATCCCCAAATTGCATCCCAAAGTCCAGCACCGAAAGTCGGCAAGATGTATGCCTCATTTCCATCAGCTGTATATTTGAAAACAGGAAAGAGTCTTTCCTCAACAGGAAGTTTGTAGTTCTTCTCGATGTTAACCTTCTCAGCGATGATCGCATTACCAGCAGCATCTTCAGTAACGATATCACCATTAAGGTTCGTCACAGATGAAGAAATAACCTCCTCATAACGAGCAGTAACTTGTTCTGCTGTCATGTCTGCCAAAGCAGCTTTTTCAGAAGGAATTGCTCCTAAAATCTGCTTTTTAGTATCTAATTCTACTGCTTTCTTTTGTGTTGGACCCAAAACTTGAGATACACCAGAAAGCAATCCTCCCAAAATGATTGTAAGTACTAGGGAGAATCCGATGATATAAGTATTAGACTGTTGCACGAGCTAACCTCCTTTTTTTGTTTGCTTCAACAATGTAGAAATCAATTAGCGGAGCGAAAACGTTCATAAATAGAACCGCTAGCATGATACCCTCAGGGTAAGCTGGATTCACCACTCTAATGATTACAGTTATCATACCGATCAACAGACCATAGATCCATTTTCCGGTTTCAGTTTGAGCAGCCGACACAGGGTCAGTCGCCATAAATACTGCTCCAAATGCTAAACCACCAATTACAAAGTGATAGTGAGCAGGCATGTCCATGTAAGCATTAGCGCCTACCATATTGAATATGGTACCCATTGCAAAGGCACCAGCGAATACAGATAAAATGATCTTCCAGCTTCCTACGCCAGTCGCAATAAGAATCAATGCACCTATCAAAGCCATCAATGCTGAAGTTTCACCGATTGAACCAGGTACACCACCAATCATTAAGTTTTGGAAACTGAAGAACTCACCTCCAAAAGGAGCTGCTAAAGAAGAATTAACTGTGTTCAATCCATCCATAACAGAGTTACCTGCATTTGATGAATCATAAGCCACTGCCAATGCCGTAGCACCTGAGAATCCGTCAACTGGCGTTTTGTCCGCTAGTTGCGTCCAAACCTCACCTGAGATTTGCGAAGGGTAAGCAAAGTATAAAAATGCACGTGCTGTCATGGCAACGTTCAAAACATTCATACCCGTTCCACCAAAGATCTCTTTACCAATTAGCACACCAAAAACAGTGGCTAATGCTACTTGCCACAAAGGAATCGTAGGCGGAACGATCAAAGGAATCAACATACCTGTTACCAAGAAACCTTCATTGATCGGGTGCTTACGGATAATCCCAATTGTAACCTCTACAAGGCCACCGGCTACATAACTCACCAATACTATAGGTAATACCCAACGAGCTCCGAAGAGTAAGTTATCAACTGAGAAAAAGGTTGTGGCCTCTCCTACAGCAATGTGGTGTTGGTAACCTACATTGAAAATACCCCAGATAAGACATGGAATCATAGCGATCACCACTGTCATCATCATCCTCTTCAGGTCAATAGCGTCCTTCACTTGAACACCCTTGTTTCCAGCCGTTAAAGCAGGCTTAAACAAGAAAGTCTCATTTGCTTCCCACAGCGGGTAAAGCTTTTCAAACTTGCCACCCTTCTCAAAAAGGTGTCTTTGCTTATCTAATAAGTCGTGTAAAAACTTCATTGCTTATCCGTTTTGCATTAGTTCAAGTCCATCCCTAACGATCTGTTGAATATCATGTTTTGAAACATCGATAAACTCACACAATGCAAGATCTTCTTCAATAATTTCATAAATACCTAGTGCTTCCATGTTATCGAAATCTTCGGCTAAAATTGCCTTGATCAGATAAGTAGGATAAATATCCATAGGTGTTACCTGCTCAAAAGTACCTGTCTGTACAAATGCTCTTGGTTCACCGTTGGTATTTGAGTCTAGTACATATTCCTTGTTCTTTCCATTTAAGAATGAGAATAAACCCCATGCTCTGTGGAAACTCAACCTTTCTTTTTGAGGCTTAATCCACCCTAAAAACTCCGGCTGGTCGCCTTCTGGAATCACAGAAAGCATATCTGAATAGTAGCCTAGGTAACCATCCCCTTCAATTCTTTCTCCTGTAAGTACATTACCAGAGATGTAGCGAACGTGATCGGTCTTCAGGTTTCCATCAACCAGTTTGTTGATACAAGCACCAACATAAGTATTGTGATACTGAGGCGCTGAAACTTCTGAACCAGCAACGGCCACTACTCTTGAAGCGTCATATTTTCCTTCAAGGAATAAAGAACCGATTTGAGCCACACCATAAGGTGTAACAGTCCAAGCCACTTCACCTTTGTTTACTGGATCAAGGTGATGGATCTGAACACCTACGTTACCCGCTGGGTGTTTGCCACTAAACTTGTTATGCTCAACACCTTGAACATTTGTAAATACATTGGCTACTTCGCCATGCATATCAAAATTCAGGTGAATTTTTCCCTCTGTAAATTTCTTTAGTATGTCGATACCTGCTTGGAAAGCTTCTTCTTTACCCTTTAAAGCAAAGCCTCTATCAGCAGCAAGAGGACTTGAATCGAAAGTTGAAATAAAGATCGCCTTTGGTGTATCTGCTACATTCGCAACGACACCATAAGGTCTCTGAACGATGTTTGGCCATACACCACCTGCTGCCATCTGAGCGTAGGCATCTTCTTTTGACAACCCTTGAAGGTCAGAAACAGAATAAGATTTGAATGACTCAAAAGCCACTTCTTTGTCGGCCAAGATCTTGATCTCTAGGATCTTTCTTTTGGCTCCTCTTTTCACTTCGACAACCTCTCCACTAACGGGAGAACAGATCATTACTTCTTCCTGCATTTTGTCATAAAGCACAGGACTTCCAGCTTTTACTGTGTCACCTTCCTTCACATGAAGTTTAGGTCTTTTCATACCAACGAAATCAGTTGGCTTGATAGCAAATGTTTCTGAAAGAGGAGTATTAGCGACTGTCTTTTCCGCTTTTCCAGCGAGGTTAATATCAAAGCCTTTTTTAAGCTTTATGGTTTTAGACATACTCTAATTATTGAGAATCAATATGATTAGTTAAATCAAGGCAAAAATACTACTTCTGCCCTCAAGTCAAAAGGCTACTTAGCCCATTTTGGGGCGCAATTTAGTGCCAAAATAATTCCGATAAAAATGGAAATCGAATTATTGTGCAATGCTTGTTTGGAGGAAGCTTTTTCTGATGTGATCGGCAACATTTTCCATGAGCCACATTGGAGTAGATGTAGCGCCACAAATTCCAACAGAATCTTCAGGTTTAAACCAGCTCAAGTCTACTTCATTCTCATTCTCAACAAAGTAACTTCGCTCATTTTCTTGCTTGCAGACGCCATAGAGTGCTTTTCCATTTGAGCTTTTCTTGCCACTAACGAAAATGATGACATCTTTCTCGTTGGAGAATTTCTGAAGTTGAGGCTCTCTATTAGACACCTGGCGACAAATGCTATCATTTGCATTAAAGTCGAGTTCTTCAAATGAACCTTTTGCCTCCTTGATGCGATCTTCTATTTGCCCCTTGATCTTGTAAAAGCCTTTTGTGCTTTTAGTCGTCTGCGAAAATAAGGTAACAGGCTTATTAAAATCGATCTGATCGAGGTCATCCTCCGTCATCACGATAACAGCCTTATTATTTGTCTGGCCCGTAAGACCTATCACCTCAGCGTGTCCATTTTTTCCGTATATGACGATCTGGCCATCTACTTCTTCCATTTTATCAAAAGCCAGTTTTACTCTGTTTTGAAGTTTAAGAACGACTGGACAAGAAGCATCTACTAATTCGATGTTATTCTTCAGTGCCATTTCATAAGTCTCGGGCGGTTCACCGTGAGCACGAATAAGAACCTTAGAGTCCTTAATATCAGAAAGGTCTTCGCGATCAATGATTTTAAGCCCTTTGGCATTAAGCCTTTTGACCTCCATTGAGTTGTGCACGATATCTCCTAAACAATAAAGGTCACCATCACGCATTTCATCTTCTGCCATTTGTATGGCAAACTCAACTCCGAAACAATAGCCTGAATTCTTATCAATCGTTACTTCCATGCATTCTCCCGCTAGGCACTTATCTTTTCAGTTGCCAAATTTAGCACTTTTTCTACTTGCTCCTCAAACACCAAGTTTGATGTATCTATTTCAACTGCATCATCTACTTTAATTAGTGGGCTTTCTGCCCTAGTAGAATCAATTCTATCTCTTTCTTCGAGGTTCTTCATGATTTCCTCAAGCGATACCTGTTCTCCTTTGGCCTCTAATTCAGCCTTTCTTCTTTCTGCTCTGACCTGAGTCGTGGCAGTCATAAAAACCTTTAGTTCTGCATCTGGAAAAACAACGGAGCCAATATCTCGACCATCCATTACTACCCCTTTTTGCTTACCCATTTCTTGCTGCTGTGTGACCATAGCTAGACGTACGGACTTTATTGCCGCCACTTCACTTACCCTTTCAGCAACGTATAATTTCCTTATCTCCTCCTCAACATTTTGTTGATTCAAGAAGGTTTCACTTTTGGCTAATTCTTTATTGAACTGAAACTCAATCTTGATTCGGCTCAAAGCCTCCTCAACTTCACTTTGATTTGTCAAATCAATTTTATGCTGAATGAAATACAAAGTAACTGACCTGTACATGGCACCACTATCTATAAAAGTATAGCCCAACTTTGCTGCAACAGCTTTTGCCGTACTGCTTTTACCGCAGCCTGAAAGACCATCAATTGCAATATTGATTCTTCGATTTTCACTCATTGCCACAAAGGTATCACATGGAAATTAATTGCCTAGTCTAAAAGCATACGGATTGAATAAGCCTATATATTTTGATAAATTAATAGAAGCTGGTCATGCAATTATTGAAACGACTCTTTCTATTAACCCCCTTTTTTCTTAGTTGTAGTTTGACTCATGCTCAAAATGAATTAGACAGTAGCGATTTTAAGATAAAAAACAGCACTGCTTATATCGCTGAATTCTTTACTACCAATTCGGAAAGGCAAGAGTACTTTTTTCAACCGCTTGGATTGATCATAAATTCTACTGCTGCCCAATTCAAAACACATCATAATTTCAGAATAGATGCAATGCTTAGCTATGGTGCAGAGCCTACGGCCCATATCACTAGAGACCTTCAAACCTTTTCTAACATTGAGGCTGGCTTTCTTTTTGGCTTCTTTCAGTTCTGTTATCAGTACGCCAAAAACAATTTTTGGCTTAAAGTTGGCCATCAAGACATCAACTCTGATTTTTTAATCCCTGACTACGGCCTAAGCTTCTCGCGTAGTTCTTTTGGCATAGATCCAGTAGCTACCATCAATATGCCTGCTCCAACATACCCTGTATCTGCCATGTCGGTAACTTCACAAATCAGGTTCAACAACCAATACACTCTAAGACTGGGAGTTTTTGACGGGCAATTTGAGGGACCCAATGGTGATTTCCTCGGATTAAAAACGAGGTTAGACAAAGACGAAGGCTACCTATTCTGGGTAGAGAATCAACTTTCTATCTTTCAAAATAGATGAATTGCAAAGTTTGGAAGCTATTATCATTCTGGACTCTTCTATAATTATGATAAAAATGACACGACACGTGGTCAATTCTCTATTTACCAAATCAATGACATCGCATTACTAAGGGAAGGCCAAAGAGAAATTGGTCTTTTTACTCAATTCAATGTGAGCTCAGTAAAAGTCAGTCAACTGAAATACTATGTTGGTTCAGGCTTAATGATTAGGAACATGCTTAACCTCAAAGCGGAAAATGAAATGGGTTTAGCAGTTGGCTTTGTAAGAGTTAACAACCAATATGAAGAAGTAGAAGAGCAATATGCCGCAGCATACGAAGGTGTTGTTGAAGCTCAATTCAAACATCGTGTACTTCCATGGCTAGACCTTCAATATTATTTTCAATATTTAGGCAAAAGAGAGACAAGAGTGAAAGAAAGAAACCCTCTTGTAGCAGCGATACGCCTTTATATAAACACTGAAAAATTCAAGAATGATAATTGACGGACAGATAGTTGATGTTAGAAATCGCAAAATTTTCAAGGGTGAAATTGAAGTTACCGGTAAAAAGATTGTCGGCATTAAAGAAAAAGATTCAGTTTCAAACCAATTCATCGTTCCTGGCTTCATTGATGCGCATGTACACATCGAAAGCTCCATGCTAGTCCCCTCTGAGTTTGCGCGTTTAGCAGTTGTTCATGGCACTGTTGCCACTGTATCTGACCCACATGAAATAGGGAACGTGCTAGGTGTGAGAGGCGTGGATTACATGATTGAAAACGGCAATCAAGTCAATTTCAAATTTTTCTTCGGGGCACCTTCTTGTGTGCCAGCAACACCTTTTGAAACTACTGGAGCAGAAATTAACGCAGACGATGTGAAAAATCTTTTAGCCAAAGAAGAGGTCAAGTACTTAGCCGAAATGATGAATTGGCCTGGAGTTTTGAATGATGACCCTGAGGTTTTAAAAAAGATCGAATACGCCCATAGACTAGGTAAAAGAGTCGATGGACATGCTCCTGGATTGAGAGGAGAGCAAGCCGAAGCCTACATCAAGCATGGTATTTCTACAGACCATGAATGCTTTACTGCAGATGAGGCGCGTGACAAGTTGAAACACCACATGAAAATTGCCATTAGAGAAGGTTCTGCAGCCAAGAATTTTGAGGCACTGGTAGAATTATTTTCTGAAGAACCAGAAATGCTCATGTTTTGCTCTGACGACAAGCATCCAGATAATTTGGTAGAGGGGCACATCAATCAACTTGTTCGCAGGGCACTTGCGAAAGGGCATGAACTTTTTGATGTTCTTCATGCTGCCTGCATTCTTCCAATTGACCATTACAATTTAGATGTAGGAGCCTTACAAAATGGAGATTTTGCAGACTTCGTTATCTATGAGAATATTGATGATTGGATACCTAAGGCCACCTATATTAATGGTGAACAAGTTGCTGAAGATGGTCAAACCTTAATAGATCCAGTAAGTGTTGACATCATCAACAAGTTCAATTGCCAACCCATCAGAAAGGAGCAAATTCAAGTAGAAACTAAGGGTAAAAAACTAAATGTAATTGAAGCGCTCGATGGACAACTCATTACGAACTCACTCAGCTTTTCGCCCTTGACCATTAATGGAGTTACAGAATCGGACACGAACAGAGATATTCTAAAGCTAGTCATGGTTAACCGATATGAAGATGCTGAACCTGCGATTGCTTTTATCAAGAATTTTAACCTAAAAAAGGGAGCAATTGCATCCTCTGTTGGGCACGACTCGCATAACGTAATTGCTGTTGGAACAAATGATGGTGACATTTTAAAAGCCATCAATCTACTTATTAAAGAGAAAGGTGGAGTAAGCGCAGTTGACTCTGAGAGAGCGCTTGTACTTCCGCTTCCGGTGGCAGGATTAATGTCAACAAATGATGGGTACGAAGTGGCTCAAGCTTACACGGCCATTGATGTCATGGCCAAAGAGTTGGGAAGCACACTTACCTCCCCCTTCATGACCTTATCGTTCATGGGGCTTTTGGTTATCCCGAATTTGAAACTCAGTGATAAAGGTTTATTCGATGGCAACGCTTTTACCTTCACATCCGTATTCACAGACTAATTCTTTATAATTTGATAATGGGGCGGATAATGGTTAATTTTTGATTGGCCATACTTTCGCGGTTGATTATTCGCTAACCTAGTTTAGTCTTATGAAAAAATTTCAACTTTTATTGATGTTAAGCCTCATCTCTTTTGGGGCAATGGGGCAAGTACAACTCGACTTACCAGACGACCCTGAGTTGGCGGATGAAGCCAAAAGAAGATTCGCTATTTCAGTCGATGAAATGACACTTAAAAGATACCCTGAAGCTGTAAATGCGATTCAATGGCTTGAAAAGAACACACCAAAACTGTACGATGGCTTCTACATCAACGGTTACAAAGCTTACGAAGAGCTTGCCAAAGCAGCTAGCGATGACGCGCAAAAGAATCTTTATTTAGATTCTATGTTCTACTTCTACGCAAAAAAAGGAGAACGCTATGAGCTCACTGATAGAGAAAAAAATAATGTAGCCTATCGCTATTACAAGTACTGGAAATCCAACAAGCAGAAGATTGGTGATGGCATGAAAGCTTATGAAGTGTCTTACGAAAACAAAGGTGCTGTAATCAACAACAACGTGGTTTCTTATATGGACATGGTCAGAAGATTCAGAGCTTATGGGAATTCGTTCTCAAATGAACAGGTCCTAGAGGTATATGGCCAAATCATGGAAGTGATTGATATCAAAAGAGCAAATGGAGGTGATGCAGCTAAGCTTGATAAATATGTAGCCACGGTAAATGGTTTGCTCACTCAAATCATAGGCGATGACCTCAACTGTGATTTCATTAATGACAATTTAGCCCCTCCTCTTGATGAAGGTGATGATCTCAATTTGGCAAAGAAGGTATTTGGTCTGCTTTTAGGCCAAGGTTGTAGTGATAGCCCATATTTTCTAAAATCTGCTTTAATGATTCATGAGTCTGAACCAACAAGTGGTCTGGCTAAAGCAATAGCTCAGCAATATTACAAAAGAGAAGACATGGATAATGCTGCAGCTTATTATACTGAAGCGATCAACTTAGAAAGCAATCAAGAAAAAAAGGGAGACCTTTACTTTGACATAGCCAAGCTTTATGTGGCTCAAGGCAATAAATCAGAAGCACGAAAATATGCTATGAATGCTTCAGAGTTGAATAGTGACGTAGCAAAAGAAGCCTTCTCTTTTATTGGAGACCTCTATATGGGAAGCTTTGATGATTGTAAAAAGTCCGTTTCACAAATTGATGACAGAGCTGTATTTATGGCAGCATACGACATGTACCAAAGGGCTGGCAATCAAGCTGGAATGCGGAATGCAAAGGCACAGTTCCCTACCATTTCAGATGTTTTCACAGCCAATAAAAAAGAAGGCGACAAAATAAAAGTAGGTTGTTGGGTAAACGTTACTACAACCATTAAAACAAGACCAAGCGAGTAATGGACACAGATAAGTTATTAAAAGACGTTCGAGAAAAAATTGACGAACTAGTAGAAAAAGCGAAAGACCTTGGCGCAGATGCTCGAGTGGAAGCTGAAGAGACAATTGAAGAGCTTAAGAAACAAAGCGCAAAACTTGAGGAGAAAGTCGAAGAGTTTAAAACCAAGAATGAACCCAAGTTCGATGAAGCCAAATTCCATCTTAGAAATGCGGCTAATGAATTAGAAGCTGCGGTTAAAAAGCTTTTCCGAAAAGGTCCCGGAGCCGAAGAAATAAAGTAACCTTCAGAAGCCTCAGCAACCGCTGAGGCTTTTTTTTTGATCATTTTCTCAAATTCCACAATGGCAATGTCTAAAACTGATAAGCTCTCGCACTATGCAATTGTGTTTATTGCGGTAATGGCAGTGGTTGTATCCATTTGGCAAGTGCGTATTTCACAAGAGCACAATAAACTTTCTGTAAAACCATTTATGGATTCTTTCACTGGCTGGGTGAGTGCTGAAGAATGGATGATTACACTCACCAATGAAGGCGTTGGCCCTGCGATTATCGTTGGCATAGATTACAACGTCAATGGTAAAACATATAAAAATTGGGATAGCGTTTTTGAAGCGATGGAATTAGAAAGATCGCGAAGAACAGCGTCCTATAATTTCGATTACCCCTCTCCTTTCGCTACCGAAAAGAAAATAAATTTTCTAGGGCTGAAACTCACAGAAGAGGAATACAGAGGAACTCTCAAAGGGAATATGGGCGTTGAAGCTATTATCTACTATGAAAGCATTTATAAAGAACCCTTTAAATCTGTCATTACTTTTTAGTTGATCAAGACTTCTATTCTTGCACCTGTAAGAGCTAAAAAGCCATCTCGCCCTACTGCTTTTTTCGCATTAATTACTTTAGCCGACTCAGTAAAGATGATGTAATGATTTGGATCACTTTGCTCAATGACAACCTTCTCGCCTTCTGAGGTTCTTTCAAAGGTTATAGACAATACATTATTACCAATTTTTAGTTGTTCGATCTCCGCCTTATCCCAACTATTCGGCATTTGTGGATGTACGAAGGTTTCATTTAAATGAGCCATAGGCTGGATGCCGAAGAACTGCTTAATGATAGGTACGGCATATGAATAAATATTCCATGCTTGGGTATGCATACCAAAATCAGGGCTTACTTCATACATAGAACCTGGAACCGCATAGCTAAACGAATTAGTCATTTTCTCTAAATAATCTAGTGCGGCATCTGGTCTACCATAATTATTCTCTGCAATTGCCGAAACACCAGTAGGCAAAGTCATTACTGCTCCTGTGTATGAGAATATCTTCATTTTCTCTGCAAATCCTCCATCATCTGTTCCAGCCGATTCATCTCTATCTATTCCGGTGACAAAAACACCAAATGGATTAACATATCGTTGCCCAGTATTAAGTGCCCTTATTGCCTTTGCGCTATCCGCTACACCTACTTCCATTGGTGTGTTCACTACCCAATTATGATAAAGAACAAACCCTCTTTTATCGTTAGGGTTAAATGATTTGATGCGATTTTTTGTTGTTTTGAGTTCCTCAACCGCCCACGGCTTATCGAGCGTATCAGCTCGAATTATGGCCCCATCGATCAAATGATCGGCATCTTTCACAGTACCGATAAAATCAGCATATGAGTCAAACTCTTCTACCCAAAAATCAGAATTGATGATGTCTGCAAGTTTTATCGCATTCCTCCTATACTCTTTTGCTTGAGTTGTGTCATTTAAAACATCCGCCATCTCTGCAGCATCAATAAAGGCTTTATAAGTATAAGCCGCTACATCGATCATTTCAGATTCTAGACCATGAATTTCCATCATCCCATATCCATCTGCCAACAGGTTGCCATCTTCATCATTTTCTTCAAGTAACCATTTAAGGCCAGCTTTGACAGTTGGGTAGTACTTTTTCAGGAAATCTAAGTCTCCAGTCCATTTGAATACATCCCAGATTAGCGTGGCATATTGTGGAGTCTCATTCAGGTTTCCTGGATTAAAGACCACGCCATTAGTGCTCATTTCGTGCATGATCTTGCCAGACCCATCATTAACAGCATTAGATACAGAATCGATCATTGCAATGGTTGAATAAACAATATCTCTCATACCAACAGCGATTGCCCCTTGCAGCGCATATTCACTATCTGCCCCAAAAAACCAAGGATAGTCAGGGTTTCCAGCTGTTATCCCTCTTCCCAGGTCATCGACATCGTTGATCAACCAGTCGGTATTGTATTTTGTCCACTCAAAGGCATCATTGATCTTGCTGTTGGGTGTATTTAAACTAGCCTGGTTCTTAATCTCTTTGTAGCGCTGGCTTTTTGCGACAATTAATGAGGCTGAATTATTCATCACCCTATCGAAAGTTTCTTGGGCTTCATTTTTTGATTTTGATGAACCCGCGATCACAAACGAAACTACCTTTGTTTCTCCTTTGGTAAGGGCCATTGAATAGCGCATACCAGCACTTACTCCTTGTCCTCTTCTCTCGAAGTCGCAATCAGTAGCCCCTTTCGTATAGCCATTAGGTTTTATATTGGCTCCATAAATCACATGCCATTCATTGTTTTGATCCTTGGCTTCAACAGTACCATTGGCTTCATTGAAATTTGCCTCATCAGGACCGTCAATCATCTGACTTCTCTCACCTAGCCATACAGGTCTGAGGTCAATTTTACCATCAAAATTGAATTTAAAATCAATAGCATCATCAGAAGTGTTTTCAAAAACATACTCTACATAAATAGCTTTCTCGCCATCTGGTGCAAAATTGTATCGGCTAACTTGAACTCCTTGAATTGCCTCATATTGGTGTTGATTATAAAATGGATAGTTGATAAAACCCTCAGCCTTGTCCAAACATTGACTCGACTCACCCATGATCACATTTGCAGTAAAGCCATCCATCAGCTTGATCGGGTGTATCCAAATGCCCCCCATCTCGCCAGTTACATGCCACCCAAGATCAGGAAAACTACCATCTTGATGCCCAACTAAATAGACTTTGTCTCCAGGTGTAAAAAAAGGTGAACCTAAGTATTCTGCATTACCCGTAATTCCTTCCTCATTGAGATTAGCCAATAGAGATCTGGGACTATTTTGACAACCAGCCAGCAAAATAGCTAGTGCTAGGCAAGAGACTATGTTTTTCATTGATCAAGGTTTGATGAAAGGTATTCTTTATTGAAAAATAATTCAATGCTCCCGTTTACAATCCTATGATTTAGTAGATTGGATATCACGTTCAACCCAAATTCTCAGCCTAATGGAAAATAAATACCCAAGAGCATTTTCACACATAGGACTAACTGTCCCTGATTTAGAAAAAGCCGTTTCTTTCTACAGTAATACGCTAGGATTTTATACTATAATGGAGCCGACTTTGGTTAAAAAGGAGTCTGATACAGCCATCGGCCAAATGTGCATCGATGTCTTTGGAGAAGACTGGGATACCTTCCAGATTGCTCATATGTCAACAAGTGATAAAGTGGGTATTGAATTGTTTGAGTTCCCATTTACTAAGGAAACGCATCCTGAATTTAGCCCTTTCAAAACAGGCCTCTTTCACTTCTGCGTTCAAGATCCCGATGTTGAAGGTTTGGTAAAGAAAATCGTAGATGCTGGAGGGAAGCAACACATGCCAATTCGAGAGTATTATCCCAGAGAAAAGCCATACCGCATGTGCTATGTTGAAGATCCCTTTGGTATTGTTTTCGAAGTCTACTCTCACTCTTACGAACTACACTATAGTTCTGGAGCCTATCAGAAATAAGCCACCTGCTTAAAAGCTGGTAATCTTCACTATACCAATTAGTTAGAATCAATTTATTAACTTGCAGGTACACTTCAAACAACCATGCGATACTTCATACCACTTGTATTACTTGTCATACTGTCCAGCTGTAAAGACGATGATTCTACTGATCCAATGGATCAAGAAGTCGATCTTAGCGGCAAGTTCGTGATTCCAAGTTCTACTACTGATACGGTTTTATTTGTGAGAAACAGCATCGATAAAATTGAGATCCCTATTGTCATCTCCATTCCAAACAGCCAGAGCGTTGAAAGACCAGGGATGGTAATTATGCATGGTTCAGGAGGCAATTGGATGGATGAAGACACCAACAATGACGGTATAGATGACATGATCACTGAATGGGAGCTTTCTAGCCAAAACAAGGCTTGGCAGAGTATTTTTGATTCAGAAAATATAGTAAGCGCCTTTCCAGGAAGTTATTACAGGCGGGGCACGGTTGAAAACGAAGGAGATTGGAAAAACCCACCTTTGCAGTTTGAAATCAGTGCTTGATTTGTAAGAAACCATGACGCATATCTAACACTCGAAACACTACGGAAATTGGTGCGTTCAGATGGCACTCCGATAGTTACTCTCGATAATGTGGCAATATTGGGTTTTTCTCATGGTGCCTCAGCAGTGCAAAGCGCACTTTTTGATACTTCAATTATTCCAAATGACTGGGAATGGACTCAATGGTATGATGGCACAACCTACTCCAACGAGATTGAGGCTCCTCCAACCTTACCTGAAGCTGGCGGGTTTGTGGCAGGTGTCATGTATTACCCTGGTTCTTTCCACAACAGCTATTACGGAAATCCATGTAATGGGTCTAGTATATTTCAAACCTATACCGATTTCATGATCCACTTGCCTTCAGAAGATTCTCTAACTCCAAATTCTATGTGTATGCTACAAACGGTTGATGAAAATGGAGGAGGCTTCGCAACTATACACGAATATCAAGGAGCAGATCATAGCTTTGATAACCAAACTAGCGGAATCAATGGTGAGGCGAGCGCGCTTGCGAGATCAAGAACATTAGCCTTTTTAAAAGAGCATTTAGGCATCAATTAATTCCTAATCATCCATTAAGGTATCTACAGGGTTTACGCTACTGATCTTAAAACTTTGAAAGGCCAAAGTAATACCCGCCACAAGCATAGCTAAAACGCCTGCAATCAAAAACACCGTGAAATTGATATCTATTCTATAGGCAAAACCATCTAACCATTTACTCAATCCGAAATAAGCGAGTGGAATAGAAATAACAAAAGCCAGAACAATGAGCCTTAAAAAATGAAGACTAAATAGGCTTAAAATCTGCTCTAGATTGGCCCCCAGTACTCTTCTGATACCAAATTCATGTTTGCGCTGTTCTGCGCTAAAAGTTGCTAAACCAAACAGACCTAATGATGCGATAATAATTGCAAGTACCGTAAATACAAGTACTGCATCAGTGGATTGCCTCTCTTTGTCTAATTGCATTTCATATTTCTGATCAAGGAAATATGCCTCCATGGGTTCATCCGTAAATTGTTGCCACTGCTCATTTAGATCTTCAATTGAATAAGTATCAGAATTAAGACTAATCGCCATTCGACCATAACTTTTACCGGCATTAAAAATCACTGCAGGGCCAATTTCATCTCGAACATTTGCAAAGTGAAAGTCCTTAACGACACCTTTGATTCTATAATAGTTGCCAAAGAACTTCCCAACAGGGTCTTCCAAGCCCATCGCTCTTACTGTTGATTCATTGACAAGAATAATAGAATCAGTAAGCATGTCGCTCTCCTTAAAATATTCACCCTCCACTAGCTCTAAGCCTATTGTTTGAGAGAAGTTATAATCCGACAGAAATTGCCCAAAGGTAATGGTGGTTTCGGGGTCTGTAAGTACGGATAGCGTTGAATTGGAACCATCGGCAGGCACACGACTCGTTAAGCTCGTCTTATTTACATTCGGATCGTTCAATAGTGCATTTCTAAAGGCTTGTTTATTCTTTTTTAGTTCGCTTACATTTTCAATGACTATGACGCGATCTTTGTTGTAACCCAGTTCCATGGATTGGAGGTGTTTCATTTGCTGAAAAACAATCACACTGGCAGCAATCAAAGCTGAAGAAATAACAAACTGAAAAACCACAAGCGCATTCCTGAAACCAATAGCGGACTTTACATTTAAAGTTTGGCTGATTGATTTCCCCTTTAACAATGGAATACTCTTTACAGCACTTAAATAAAAAGGAGGGTAAGCACCAGCGATCAGCCCAAGAAGTACCAAGCCAATAAGCGTTCCAATCACCAGGTTAGCCTGTGACATTAAAGGAACAGTAATCACATCACCCAATTGCTGATTTATGATTCGTACAAAAAGCTCAGAGAGCCCTCCTCCTATGATTGCCGCTATTAAGGTAAAAAGAACCGACTGCCATAAGAATTGACGTATAAGTCTATTCTTACCTGCACCTAATACTTTTTTCACTCCTACTTCTTTTGCTCTACCTGAAGCCCTTGAAGTAGATAAATTCATAAAATTGATAACAGCTATGATCAAAATGAAGACTCCAACAATTGACAATGTCACGCGCGTTTGTCGGTCACCATTTGCTCCAATTTCGAATTGCAGATGGCTGTTTAGATAGATATCTCGAATTGGTTTGGCATAAAAGGTAAGTCTGTTTGCACTTTGAGACCACTCTTCAAAAGACATAGGATCTTCTCCTTTTAAACCATTTTCGTAAATAACAGGAAAAACCTTTTCTTCCGTCATGCTCATTAATGCAGCATCAAACTCTTCCTGCGTTACACCAGGTAAAAGCTTTGCATATGAGTAACCTCCAACACCAAACCAACCCCTTGGAATAAACTTTTGCCTTTTGCGATATACGACCATGTCAAAATCCAAATGACTTTTTAGCACCGGATCGGCTACTACACCGCTTACAATAAACTCCCCATAGCTTTTTGTTTCAATCGTCTCTCCTATTACATCGATTCGACCAAAAATCTTTTTAGCCGTAGTCTCTGAAAGCACAGCTTTATTTGGGCCATTCAGAGCAGATTCACTATTGCCAATCAAGAATTTATAATCAAATACTTTGAAAAAAACCGAATCAGCCCCTAGGACATGGTTTAGTGTGAGCTTATTCTCATTTACAGTGAGCTTGAAATTTCCGTCAAAACTATTTACCCTGGTATTATACTGTACTTGTGGAAACTCTTCCAAGGCATGAACCATGTTATTAGACGACCAAGCCAATGGCCCCATACTCAAAAAATGACTTTCTACTCGGTAGATATCTTCATGATCAGTAAACGCAGTATCGTAAGTGTTTTCTTGATAGACATACAGGCTTATTGTAAGAAAGCATGCTATCCCCAAACTTAACCCGAACATATTGAGCAAAGGAATTAATGGCTTCCTGCGAAAGGACCTTATGGCAGTTTTTAAACTAGAATTATTCATCGCGCAATGACATTACTGGGTTGACTGAAGCAGCTCTAAAAGATCTATATCCTGTAGTTACAAATGCGATAATTACCGAGGCAATGAAACTGAGTATAAACACAATTGGGCCTATTTTAATGCTGTATTCGTACTCTTGTAACCAGTTATTCATTCCCAAATACCCCAATGGTGCTGCTATTAAAAACGCAATACCAACAAGCTTTAGAAATTCTGCTAGAAACCTTGAGACAAGTCCTTGAACAGAAGCACCAAGTACTTTTCTGATTCCTAATTCCTTCGATTTTTGGTTGGCCATAAAAGCAACCAAACCATATAAACCAAGACACCCAATGAAGATTGCAATACCGGCAAAGGTTGTTAGCATCTGTGACATGCGTTCCTCAGTTTCATAATATGCCCGGATATTATCATCCACAAAAATGTAATCGAATTCATACTCTGGGTGGATCTGCGCCCAGATGGCTTCAGCACCGGCTATTACAGACTCTCTATTTGCTGGATTAACCTTAATACCAACGGTACGGTGATCCTCGGTCCTTGAGAATATAGCTGTCGGTTCAATTTGCTGGTTCAGCGTAATTGCATGGAAATCTTGAATTACACCAACTATAGGCAAATTCTTACCCCAAATTCGAATTTGCTGACCAAGTGCCTCAGTAGGATCATTAATTCCAATTTTCTTAAGAAAAGATTCGTTGAGCACTACATCCTTGAGAGTATCACTTTTTGAGAGCCAACTCCCTGCAATTAGCCTCAATCCATATGTTTCTAAATAATTCTCATCCGCAATTTTGATATAGGTATTGATCTCTACTCTTGAGGTATCAGATGTATTGTAGAAAGAATTGGTAGCACTAATAGATCCACTGAAAGGAGGTGCAGAACTGGTAGATACTTGTTCAACTCCAGGTAGCGTCATTAATTCTGTTTTCCATCTTTGTTGAATTTCTGGAGATTGGTCTCTTAGTTGAAAAGTCAAAATTGACTCCTTCTCATAACCCATATCCACCGTATTGAAGAAATTCATTTGACGAACAGCTACTACTGTTCCGAAAATCAGCAGTTGACAAAGGAAGAATTGAAAAACGACCAAACTTCTTCTCAAAGTGAGGTTACCACCTTTGGAAGACAAGGTGCCTTTTAGCGCATTTATCGGTCGAGCTGAAGAAAGTACGATAGCCGGATATAGACCTGCCAATACTGACACCGACACGAGAACACCGACCAAATACAACAAAATGGTATAGTCCTGGATGAGGTTGAGCTTAATGCCAAGGTCAAAGAAATCATTGATGACCAGGGGAAGAAGCCTTTCTGTGAGCGCTACTGAAAGTAGAACAGATACTAGAGTAATGAAAAATGTCTCTCCTAAAAACCTTACAACCAGCTGCTTGCGGCTTGAGCCTAATACTTTGCGCATTCCGACCTCTTTGGCCCTTTTAACAGCCATAGCAGTAGACATATTAATGAAATTGAAACAGGCTGTTACAATAAGGAATAGGCCTATAGCGCTGTAAGTCCAAAGCATCTGCTTTGAGGCTGAACGCCCGCTGAAAGTACCATAGTCCTCATTGAAATGATAATCAGTGAATGGTACTATTTCATAGGTTCTCCATTCCGTAGCATCTTCCCCGTGATACTTGGCAGTTAATTCAACAAACTGTTTATTGATCTGTTCAGGTGAAACCCCAGTTTCTAACTGCATAAAAAGCACATTGTCGCTGCTAATGCTACCCCAGCTCCCCATAGTCTCTCTACCGTCACGCATGGTCTCCATTGACATCATAAACCCAAATGGAAAATCAGAATTGTCTGGAGCATTCTCTACAACGGCAATGACTTGAAAATCTCTGGATTTATTAAAGCGAACCGTTCTACCTACTGCAGACTGCTCTGGAAAATACTTTTCTGCTAGCTCTTTTGATAATACGACCATGTTAGGCTCATCAAAGCTATCTAAACTCCCTTCTAATACAGGCCAGGTGAACATGTCAAAGAAATTAGGCTCTAAATACACTAAATCGGGGTTTTCTTCATAGTAGTCAATAGAACCATCTTGCTGACCAACCGAGATAAGCCCATACCTAAAATGGGAGATCAATGAAGCATGCTTTATACCTACAATGTCCTGATTAACTGCGTCAATCATTGGTAATGGAACACCGCCCTGAGTGTATTCACGTCCATCAACCATATCTCTATGCCCTACTCTATAGATATCCTGAGCGTTTTCATGATATTGATTGAAGCTCAACTCCTCTTTAACAATCAAGAACATGATGAGACTGCAAGTTATTCCTAAGGTCAGCCCCGACACGTTGATCAAGGTGAAGACCTTGTTTTTAGCGAAGTTTCTGAGGAGTATTTTCAAGTAATTCTTTAGCATAGTGATGTTGTTTTGAGTTATTGACTATTCGCTTCTCAGTGAGTTCACAGGATTATTTGTTGCGGCCTTATACGATCTAAAACCTGTTGTTATTCCTCCTACTATCACGGTGAATCCAAGAGCTATTACAAAAACCCAGATACCAATACTGATCTTATAATAAAATTGATTAAGCCACTCTTGCATCACATAATAACCAATTGGTGCAGCAATCAAGAATGCGATAGCGATCAATGCAATTAATTCCTTTGAGAAGATCTGTAGTATCTGATTTACACTAGCACCAAGCACCTTTCTCACACCTATCTCTTTGGTCTTTTGGTTCGCCATAAATGCGATCAAACCATATAAACCTAAGCAACCGATCAAAATCGCTATACCAGAAAAGATCTGAAATAAGGTCAGCATGTTTGCCTCTTCCTCATAATCTTCAAGCAATCTTTGAGAATAGACTGAATGATCGAATATATTATCTGGGAAATGTTCTTGCCAAGCGGCATTTAAGTCATCCACCACAGATTTAGCATCTTCATCGGTTCCCTCAAAAGCAATAGCTCCTTCGTAATAGAACATTGGCGCATTTAGTAGTATTAGGGCCTCCTCTTCAACTTTCAATGTTTGTGAATTAAAGTTCTCAACAACACCAACAATGGTTTTTGGACCATTGATACCAGACATGATCTCTTCGCCAATAACCTCTTCAGGGTCTGTAAAGCCCATCATACCTACCACCTTTTCAGATACAATTACATGTCTCCAATTGGTATCTGCCTTAGTCAGTTTTCTTCCCGCAACCAGTTCAATTTCATAAAGATCTAGATAATCCTCATCGATAACTTTATACCCGGCATCAAAGAAGGCTTCAGATTTAAGTGGAGCATAATTGAAACCTGAACCAATATTAGATTGTGCTCTAGGGCTACTAAATCCGAAACTCACATATTGAACACTGGGATTTCTTTCAAGCTCAGTTTTGATCAATTTAAGTACAGCTGGATCTTTCTCAGGTATTTCAAAATTGATAATTGCTGTTTTCCTAAACCCGAGGTCTTTATTTTGGAAGTAATCCATTTGTGAGATGACCACCAGGGTACAAATAACTAATATTTGCGATAAGGAAAATTGGAATACTACCAGCCCTCTTCTCAAGTTTTTCTTACCTGCCATAGCCGACTGCCCTTTACTTTTTAGGGCTTTTGCTGGTTGAAGTTTTGATAAAATTATGGATGGGTAAATACCTGCTAAAACTGTTACGCTCAACAAAATAGCACCTATGTATAGCAATAGCTGAGTATCGTTCAGAAGGTCAAGCGAGAGCTGTTGACCGATTTGCTCTTCCAAGCTATTTAATGCCAGTTCTGCCAATCCTAATGAAATGAGTATGGCAGCAGCTGTCAGCATAAAAGTCTCTCCTAAGAATTGAAGGACCAACTGTTTTCTCTGACCGCCTAATACCTTTCTTATTCCTACTTCCTTACTCCTCTTTACCGCTTGTGCAGTAGATAAATTTATGAAGTTGACACAAGCGGTTAAAATCAAGAAGAATGCTACGATTGAAGGAATAATCAATAATTGTGGGGTAACCTCAATTCTTCCGAAATTATCGAAGTCTGCACTAGTATGTACCTCACTTAAAGGTTGAACACCAAAAACGACATGTTCAAGGTCATCTTCATCGTATGAAGAGTCATACTTTAATAAGCCAGCGCTTACCTGATCAACTGTAATGTTCTCAGCCTTTAGTAAATAAACGTGTGCATTAGAACTAGTACTTCCCCAAGATTCAGGAGCGTAAAAATCAAAAATATCTTCTAGTGCTTCGTAATAGACCATAAAGCTTAAGGGCAAGCTTGAGTTATTTGGTAAGTCTTTGAAAACACCAGTTACTTCAAGATCTAGGGTATTATCTATTTTAATTTTCTCACCTAGAATACGGTCATATGACCCCTCTTGGGCTCCAAACAGTCTTAACGCTTCTGAACTAGAAATAACAACTGAATTTGGGTTTTCAAGTGCTCGGGCTGGGTCCCCCATTAGCATTTCAAAATCGAAAATTTGGAAGATTTCATTATCTGCAAAAGACAAACCTCTCTCGATTTCAAAATGATTCAAAGTACCACTATTGTTGCGGACACTTACTTGGCCTTCACCTTGGTAGAGTACCCGCGCTACAGTACCGTAATCTGGAAAATCTTGTCTAAAAGTGACTCCTAAAGGGTTAGGAACACCAGCACCTTCCTCAAAACCATTTGGATTATTATTGGTCTTAGTAAAGCGGTAAATATTGTCATAGTTGCTATGAAATTTATCGAAGCTCTTCTCAAAGATTACGACTTTAAAAAGAACTAAAGCAGCACTTATTCCTAATGCCAGACCAAATAGATTGATGGCAGTGAAAGTTCTGTTTCGTGCTAGATTTCTGAATGCGGTGATAAAATAATTCTTCAGCATTTTATACTTAATTATTCGTCTCTTAATGAATTTATTGGATTGGCTACTGCAGCTTTCATTGCTCTTGACAATACAGTGACTGCAGCAATACCTAAAGTGGAGATTGCACCGATCACAAAGATCTTGACTCCAAGGTCTACTCGGTAAGTGAATGAACTCAGCCATTCAGTCATACCTAAATAAGCCAGTGGTGCAGCGAGAATGAAGGCTATCGTAATGAGAACAAGAACCTCTTTGGTAAAGATCAACATGATGCTTTGAACACTCGCCCCGAGAACCTTTCTGATACCGATCTCTTTAACCTTTTGGTTAGCCATAAAGCTGATCAGTCCATATAGACCTAAACAGCAAATGAAAATCGCTACAAAGGCAAATGTTTGGAATAACTCAGATACTCTGTATTCGGTATCATACTGTTGAGCAATAGCTTCTGTCATGAAACTATACTCAAAGACATCGTCTGTAAATACTTCTTCCCAAATTTCGCCCACCTCATCGACTACGATCTGATTGTCTGTAGCATTGATCTGAACACCTGCTCTAAAGTATTGACTTTGTCCTTTCAGCATATATAAAGGCTCTATCCCGCTGTGCATGGATCTGTTGTGGAAATTCTCTACCACACCCTTGATGGTGAATGTTGAACCCCAACTGGTTACATATTTCTGTCCTAGCGCATCTTGAGGATTTTCAAACCCTAATTGCTCTGCTAATTCTCTATTGATGACGGTTTGATCATCTGGTGTCTCATTTTTATAAAACTCCCCTGCCAATAACTCAAGTCCCCAAAGTTCTCCGTAATAAGGGTCAACATTCTTTCTGTTCGCAACGATTTTATCGTTCTCAGCATTGCGAGGATCTTTGATCGCATCTGTATTGTTCGTACCAGCTGCCCCAGGGGTCGCAATGAAATAACTCACCTCTTCAACACCAGCAATATTTTGAATGCGACTCTTGAATAGGTTTAATTTTTCCTCGTCTCTATCAGGAATTGAAAAAGTGACAATACCTTCTGTGTTAAAGCCAACATCTTTATTAGCCATAAAATCCATCTGACTCATCACTACAACTGTTCCAATGATGAGCAATTGAGAGAAGAAGAACTGAAATACAACAAGACCTCTTCTTAGTGAAAAGCTTGATTTGGACTTTTTACTTGATAAAGCCTTACTCTTGATTGCTTCTGAAGGTTTATAAGCGGATAGAACCATCGAAGGATAAAGACCTGATAGTAGCGTCACAGTGATTACCAAAAGGAATAAGAAGATAATGGTATTTGGGTTAGAAAGGAGGTTAAGCCCTAGACTATAACCCAAGAATGGCTCAAGTTTCATTAGAAGGGCTTCGCTGAGCCCTAATGACAAGACTACAGCCAACACAGTTATGAGAAAAACTTCTCCCAAAAACTGAAGTACCAGCTGTTTTTTACCTCCGCCTAAAACTTTTCTAATTCCAATTTCCTTGGCGCGTTTCACTGATTGTGCTGTAGCCAAATTGATAAAATTGATCGATGCAATCAGGATTAGAATGACTGCAATGATGATCATTGTATCTAATGCAGAAGATTCTATTCTGCCAAACCCATTGTCTTCATTCAAGTGAATATCTGAAAGTGGTTGGATGGAGATATAAGCTTCCGCACCTTCAGGTAAGCGATAACCAGCTCTCTTCATATATTCATCAGAATATGAAAGCATTTGCTGATTTCCAGTTTCATAGGTCACCCCTTTTGGAAGCTTGATCAAGGTTCTTGTGCTACCATTCCGAGTTCCCCAAGAAGTTAAACCGCCTGAATAAGGATATAATTTTGCTCCTTCATAGAAAAACAAGTAATCCAAACCATAATCGGTGTTCTTAGGCGGATCATTGTAAATCCCAGTAATCTTTATTGTGAGTTGATTCTCAAATTGAAATGTTCTCCCAATTAGATCTTGATACCCACTTCCATTCGTTCCAAATAGTTTGTCAGCTGCAGAAACTGACATGGCAACAGTATTTGGCTCATCAACCAAATGCTTTTCATCTCCAGCCACAAAATCAAAATCAAACATATTGAAAAATGGTTGCTCCACGAATGCCATACCATTCTCTACCCTGAGCAGTTTTTCTTCAACTTGAGGGTTGGTTATTTTGAATAAAGCGTTGTAGTACCAGTGAATTCTCGATACATCCCAGTCTGGTTGTTTCAATTGCAAGTCCGGACCCAGCGGATGCATGATACTGGGATTATTCGAGATAATCTGCCCATCGCTGTAATGGATAAAAAGACGGTAAACGTCTTCGGCATTTGTATGGTATTGATCGAAACTTTTCTCAAAATCGACCACCTTGTAGATCACGATGGCTCCCGTTATACCTAAGACCAACCCTAAAATGTTGATGATAGCAAATACGCGGGTTCTAATTAAGTTTCTAAAAGCTGTTTTGAAGTAGTTTTTGAGCATTGTTATACAGTTCTGACACAGCACCTTAGCCAAAGGCCGTGCCAAGTATTTATCTTATTGATATACAGTTACTTAAATTAATTTTAAATCCATCGGCATTGCAAAATAGTTTGTTTTCAATACATTTAAGTGTTTGTTTTTGATACAATAATTCTATGCCTAAGACCGAAGCCAAAATTCTGGTAGTTGATGATGACATTGATGTGCTCAATTCAGCACGCCTTTTCTTAAAACAACAATTTACGTTGGTTCAAATTGAGAATGATCCCGAGAATATCCCTTTGCATTTTGAGCGGGAAGCTTTCGATGTCGTACTGCTCGACATGAATTTCAGAAAAGGGGAAAACGATGGTTCTGATGGACTGAATTGGTTAAATAAAATATTAACGATAGACCCAAACGCCATTGTCATACTGGTTACTGCATATGGCGAATTTGAATTGGCTGTTGAAGCCATCAAAACAGGAGGAACAGATTTTATTACCAAGCCATGGAAGAACGAAAAGCTATTCGCCACTATAACATCAGCACTGCAACTGCGAAAAAGTAAGCTCGAGGTTGACAGACTCAAGAACACTCAAAAGACTTTAGAGGGTGACCTTGATCTTCAATACGAGAACTTTTTAGGTGAAAGTGAACCAATGCAGCGAGTCTTTTCAATGATTGAAAAAGTTGGCCCCACAGATGCGACCGTATTAATCCTAGGAGAAAATGGTACAGGAAAAGGCGTTGCTGCTCGCGCGCTTCACAAAATGTCAGCACGAAAAAATGAGGTCTTCATTAATGTCGATTTAGGTTCCTTGAGCGAACCTTTATTCGAAAGTGAGCTTTTTGGTCACGTAAAAGGTGCTTTTACTGATGCCAAAGAAGACAAGCCCGGACGTTTCGAATTGGCTTCAGGAGGCACTTTGTTTTTAGATGAAGTTGGAAACCTCTCCCTTCCCCTACAAGCAAAGCTTTTGACGGTATTACAAAACAGAAAAGTGAGCCGCGTAGGATCGAATAAGGAAATTCCAATTGATATTCGTTTGATCTGCGCTACAAATATGCCGCTTTATGAAATGGTTAAAGAAGGTAAATTTAGACAGGACCTTCTCTATCGTATGAACACTGTGGAATTAAGAATGCCTTCTTTGGCTGAACGCACAGATGACCTTGACTTATTGATCAATCATTTCATTCAAGTATTTGGTAAAAAATACAACAAGGAAAAAGTAAGGATTGACGGTCCTACTGTAAATAAACTTAAAAAATACCCTTGGCCAGGAAATATTCGAGAACTTGAGCACGCTATAGAAAGAGCGATCATTCTTGCAGATGACAACAAACTAACCAGTCAAGACTTCTTACTCAATACCTCTAGAGCAATTGGTCAAAGCGAAGCTGACATTTTGAATCTGAGCGAGATGGAAAAACGCTTGATACTAAAGGCCCTAGATAAACACAATGGTAATGTCACTCGAGCAGCAAAAGAATTAGGTATTGACCGCCTCGCATTATATCGTAGATTACAGAAGTATGGTCTTTAGCAGTCGTAAAAACGTAAACCGATTTTATCATGCATAGAAAACCCTCACACATCATTTAATATGGTTTCTAGTCGATTCGCATTACTGGTAATACTAAGAATAGCACTGCTTATGCTGACCCTCGTTGCATTAGCCTTCATATTCGCTCGTACCGATCTGTTTTTTAATCAAATCATTCTCTTAGGCATTGTGATCATTCAAGTCGCTGAATTGATCAGGTTTATCACCTATACTAACAGAGAGTTGGCTAGGCTTCTATTGGCTATTCGCTATTCTGACTTCAGTATTTCTTTTAAGGGAAAAAAACACGGCAAGTCATTCCAAGAGTTACAAAATGCTTTTGTTGAAATAGTTGAGGCATTCAAGAAAGTAAGTGTCGAAAAAGAAGCTCAGTTCAAATTCTTAGAGGTGATTATCGAGAATATCAAAATTGGGATGATTGCTATCAAAGAAGATTATGAGGTAGAGCTTATGAACAAGCAGGCTGAGGAACTTTTAGCCATCGAAAAGCCGAATTATCTCAGTCAACTGGATCAATTAAAGCCATTATTTATGGCAGAGGTCAACGACATGCTTGACAATGACAGAAGGCTAATAGAGCTTGATCAGAAAGGTAAACTGCTTCAAGTTTCTCTTCAGGTCAACAGATTGAAAATTCTAAACTTTCGGTACACGCTAATTACTTTCCAAAACATCAAAACCGAGATTGAAACAAAAGAGATTGAAGCATGGCACAAGTTGATCAGAATTCTAACCCATGAAATCATGAATTCGGTGACCCCGATCACCTCGATGAGTGAAACCATGCTGATGATGTTGGGCGATGAAAGCCCTAAAAAGACTGAGCAATTAGACGAAGAGACCCTCGAAGACATTAGGTTTTCTTTGAAAACAATTCAAAAAAGAAGTGATGGACTGCTTCATTTTGTTGAAGACTATAGAAAACTCACAAAGATCAAAGCACTTGATCCTGAAACTGTTGAAGTAGAAGACCTGGTCGCTTCCATTGAAATGCTATTGAAGGCAGAACTCAACAAAGAAGGAATCGAACTGTCTGTAAAAGTCGAAAAAGGATTAAAAATCAGAATGGACAGAAAGCTGATCGAGCAAGTGCTGATCAATTTGGTGACAAATGCCAGACACGCTGTATCAGGCAAGGAAGATGCTCAGATCATGGTAAATGCTTATTCAGACTTTAGAAACCGGTATATAAGCATTGTTGATAATGGAATCGGTATAGAACCGGCTAAGCAAGATCAGGTTTTCATACCTTTCTTCTCAACCAAAGAAGAGGGTTCTGGTATCGGCCTGAGTCTGAGTAAACAGATCATGAAGAAGCATAACGGTGATCTGAGCTTAAAATCTATTGAAGGCGAAGGCGCTACTTTCACTTTAGAGTTCTAAGCCATTTAATTATCTTTAATCAGAATGCTAAGAAAGATTCTGATTGTCTTGGGAGCTTTAACTTTTGCTCTATTCATTTTCTTCAATTTTATTTTAGAAGGAATCGTAAAGAACAAACTTCACTCCCTTCTTGAAGACACTTTTGGTAGTTATTACCAGATCTCTTTTGATACAAACTACACAAGCCTTTCGCTTTCTGGATTCTCAATAGGTTTTGATGGAGTCAATCTGCGCACTGATACGACCAATAAGTTTATGATGTCGAAATATGCACCAGTCTTTTTCACAGCAAATAGACTAGAGTTCAGCGACATTAGCGTTTCTAACTTACTGTTTAAATCAGATATTGATGTTGGGGCATTTGAATTGGCAGAACCAAACCTTCTCTTTTTGATCGGTTCAAAAAAGACTGAAAAAGCAACCAGCGAAGATGAACGATCAGCAAACGAAAACCCAATCAAGCAAGTAGAAATTGAAGCGTTCAAATTAAGTGGTGGGTCAGCTGCATTCGTCTTTTTGAAAAATAAGGCCGACACGTTATATGCTGGAAAAGACCTCAATGTTGATTTCGAAAAGTTAGATGTGAAGTTTGATCTCGATGGTATTTCTCCAGAAAACGTTACTGTAAGCCAGGTATTGATCAATTTGGATGATGTGGTTTACAATCGAGAAACCTCTCCATACAAATACCAAATGTCAAATATGCAGATGAACTACCAGCAAGGAGAGCTGACTTGCCTTGAAGTAGACCTGATACCAAAGCATTCATTGGTTGAGATGACATTGGGTAAAGCGTATCAAAAGACAATGTTCGATATAAAGATTGGGCAATTCTCACTCAATGAAATACAATTTGATTCTCTTAAGAACCAAGGCGTTTTGAGGGCTTCGAATGGAGTATTAAAAGACGCTGAGTTCACGCTTCTTCGTAATGCCAACTTCCCCCTAGACCCAAGTAATAAAGTATTGATGCATGAGTCTTTGGCAAAAAGTACATTCCCTATTGACCTTGACACCCTTTTTATCCAAAATGCTAAAATCGATTACGAATTGATACCAAAAGGAAAGTCTGAGCCGGGCCAAGTATTACTTACTGAAATTAATGGTCATTTGGCTAAGCTCTACAGTGAAGATCGTAAAAAAGACACGCTTCACTTGGAGCTCTCAAGTAAGTTTATGGAACACGGAGCACTCTCTTTTGCTGCTGACTTTCCTTTGAATGGAATTCCTGGGCATAATTACAAAGGTCATATTAGTCACCTTCCTTTTACAGACCTCAATTCTATTGTGACTCCAATGGTCAATGTTCAACTCAATGAAGGTATAATTGACGACATCTATTTCACAGGAGTATGTACAGATCGTCTAACGACTGGTGAAATGATCTTTGACTATGACAACCTAAAACTCCAATTCAACAATGAGAAAAAGGGAAAACGCAACTGGTTAATCTCAGATGTCGGAAACCTCATTGTTCGGCATAAATCAAAAAAGGACAAAGATGGTAGGTCACGGGCTGTAAATTATTCATACGAGCGCCCACTTTATCAAGGACATATTGGCTTCTATTTGAATGGTTTACTTGACGGGATGATGAAAAACCTTTTACCAACCCCTGTTTACAAAGTAGCTATAAAAGGGATGACACCAAAAACTGATTAATCGGGTGATTAAGCATGCAAATTTGAATTCTGTTGGTATTTTAGATTGCCAATCATAACATACGATGGATATCTTTACTATTGTCACAGTTCTAACTGTTCTATCAGCACTATTCGCCTACATTAATACACGGTTCTTAAAACTACCTTTTACTATAGGCCTTATGATCATCGCAATGTGTTTCACATTGCTTATCATAGTGCTTGGCCACTTTGAACATATCATATTAGATGAAGCCAAGCTACTAATTGAATCGATCGACTTTAAGACAGTTCTACTTGAAGTCATGCTGAGTTTCTTGTTGTTCGCAGGTGCTTTACACACTAAACTAGACGAACTTCAGAAGCAGAAATGGCCAATTATTACTTTCGCAACCGTTGGCGTACTTATGTCAACCTTCATAGTTGGTGGCTTAATGTACTTTATCACAGGAGCGATCGGGCATGACATCAAGTTCATCTACTGTTTGCTTTTTGGCGCATTAATCTCTCCGACAGACCCTATTGCCGTTTTGGGTATACTTAAAGATGCCAAAGCTCCTAAAAAGCTAGAAACTAAAATTGCTGGTGAGTCTCTCTTTAATGACGGAGTCGGTGTTGTGATATTTCTTGTCATACTTGCAGTCGCGGAAAAAGGAATTGCTTCCATTGAAGTTGAAGAGGTCGGGTTTCTATTTTTTGAAGAGGTCTTTGGTGGCATTGGACTCGGTTTACTTGCCGGATGGTTTGGGTTTCACGCCATGAAATCCATTGATCATTATGAAACAGAAGTACTTATCACACTAGCCTTAGTGATGGGGATATACACCGTAGCACACTATATCCACTTTTCAGGACCTCTAGCGGTTGTTGTGGCAGGTATATTCATTGGAAATAAATCCCCGGAAATGGCATGGTCTTCTCAAGTTAAAGGCTACGTAGATAAGTTCTGGGAACTCATTGATGTCTTTCTAAATGCTATTCTGTTTGTCCTTATTGGCTTTGAGTTACTCATCATTGAAATCAATGCGGAGTATATGCTGCTTGGTTTAATCGGCATCCCGGTAACTCTTTTGGCAAGATACCTTGCCTTGGTTGGGCCAACAAAGTTCTTTGCAAAAAGACTAGATTTCATACCCAAAACTGATCTTATTTTGACTTGGGGAGGAATTAGAGGAGGAATTTCAATAGCACTCGCACTCTCTCTCAGCCTTGAAATGGAAAGAGAATTATTTCTGACTGTTACCTATGTTATTGTAGTCTTTTCAATCCTTGTTCAAGGACTTACAATAGGACCTTTTGTAAGAAAGGTAATTAGCAAAAACTAACTACTGTCTGAAAGCTGGAATTACAATAAAAAAAGCAATAGGAATACCTCTATTGCTTTAATTTTTTATATCAGCTTTACGCTAATCATTACTACTTCTAGGCGGGAGAGCCGCATGTACTCTATCCACAAGCTTACTAAACGGCAAGCTCTGGAGAAACACTCGTCCTGGCCCTGTCAAATTCACCAAAAAAAGCCCCTCTCCTCCAAACAAGGCGTTTTTAAACCCTCCAATAAAATTCACGTCATAATTCACTGTCGGTTCGAAACCTACAACGCAGCCTGTATCAACTCGTAGTGTTTCTCCGGGTGCTAAGTTTCTTTCGATGATGGTTCCTCCAGCATGAACAAATGCTAAACCATCCCCTTTTAAATGCTGAAGAATAAAGCCTTCTCCTCCGAAAATACCAGCACCAATTTTCTTACTAAAGGCTACTTCTACCTCAACTCCAAAAGCCGCACAAAGAAATGCGTCTTTTTGACAAATAAATCCGTCAGGTATATCGGCCAAATCAATAGGTACTATTTTACCAGGATAGGGTGAAGCGAAACCAACTTTTTGTCTGTCATTTCCTTCATTGGTAAAACTTGTAATGAAAAAGCTCTCACCAGTAAACATTCTTTTAAAGCCTTTGAGCAAACCTCCTCCTGTTCCTGTTTCCATTTTTATAGCGCAGTCCATGTACATCATGGTTCCTGCTTCTGCTCTTACAGTTTCATTGGGGTCTAAGGTGACTTCTACCAATTGCATGTCATCACCTATTAATTCGTAATCTATTTCGTGAGCCATTTATCTTTTTTTGATGGAAGATAATGAATGCATATTGTAGTAAAAGAATAGTCTAGATAAAATCAGGAGTGAATCACCCAATTGACAGCATAGGCCATCCAGATGGCAATATACCCTAGCCTTGATCTAACTTTTTTTGGCTTATAAAATAAAAGCATGGTACAGCCTAGTATGTATAGCACACCAAAAGCTGTTCTATTAATGTCGAATGGGAGTTTCATTAAGTCTTCTAAAAGCAAGATGACAAATATCATTGCTGAGGAAACGAAGAAGATTTTATGTCCTTTCCTAAGGTTTAAGGAGTTCGTAGGCTCAACACCTGCCAAAACAGAAAAGAAGGTGATCAAATAAATATGAATTCTGGCAGAGCCCATTAAGGTATCGAATTGTGATAAAGAGACTAAAGCCAATAATACAGTGATAACCTTGGTCTGGTTTTTCTTTATCCTTTCAGCCCACACGAAGCTAAAAAGTATTGCAATAAGTGAAATAACTGAAGTCAACGATATGGAAGTTACAAAAAAACCCTGATGATTACTCACCAGGGCTCTATTCACCTAAACACTGCAGCTATGGTCACTTTTAACCATCGGCTTCAGATATCTTTATATCGTTGGGGAAGCTTTAGGCTTTCTCCCCCACCTTTCTTTGATTGGTCTACTTCTT